>SL_3KL_010_SEDDRAFT_10001532_pt1 | contig 21052 bp, 20 predicted proteins | sample SodLakKL_010_SED_2_FD_10381 | JGI IMG/M metagenome (IMG submission 10381) | reverse complement strand
GGAGGCTTGTGGTCTGGGCGCTGGGAGCTGAGTCTTGCTTGGAAACCGGAAACCGGAAACCGGAAACCGGAAACCGGAAACCGGAAACCGGAATCCGGATAGAATTAGCATGTCCGAATATATAAGCACCCCGAACGCCTGGAGGAGACACTGATGATCGATCTTTATTACTGGCCCACGCCCAACGGACACAAGGTGACGATCTTTCTGGAGGAGGCCGGGCTGGATTACTCGGTGCATCCGGTCAGGATCTCGGAAGGTGAGCAGTTCGAGCCGGCGTTCCTGAAGATCTCGCCGAACAACAAGATTCCGGCACTGGTCGATCACGAGCCGGCCGATGGTGGCGAGGCGCTGGCGGTGTTCGAGTCGGCGGCGATTCTCGAGTACCTGGCCGACAAGACGGGGTGTTTCCTCGCGCGGGAAGGACGATTGCGCTACGAGGCGTTGCAGTGGCTGCATTGGCAGGGGGCGGGGCTCAGCCCCATCGCTGGCCAGAACTTCCATTTCGCCCGCGCTGCCGAGGAACGCATTCCGTATGCCATCGATCGTTTCGTTGACGAGACACGGCGGCTGTTCGGTGTGCTCGATCACCAGCTGGAAGGCCGGGACTGGATTGCCGGCGATTACTCCATTGCCGATATGGCCTGCTATCCATGGATCCTGCCGTGGGAGATGCTGGGGCAGGACCTCGATGAGTTCCCGGCACTGGAAGTCTGGTTCCAGCGCATGTGCGCCCGTCCCCCCGTGCAGCGGGCCTATGGCCGGATCGAGGATTACCCGGTGCCCGAGCCGATGGCCAGGATGATCCGGCGCAAGGTGCTCGGGAACACGGAGTCCTGAGCGTCAGTACGGTCGGCCCGGGGGTGGTCTCCGGCGGTGCTCCCTGAGCTTGTTGGAGCGGCAGCGGGCGAGATGGCGGTCGCGCTGCTCGATTTCGCGGTAGACGCGGTTGGGGTTGGCCCGCAGGGCCCAGCGGTAGTGCATATCCCAGTCCAGCGCCCAGCGCTGGCCGGAAAAGCCGCACATCATGCGTCGCGACTCCTCATTCTGGCGCATCGACTCGACCGCGTACCAGTGCGCCAGCCGGTGTTTCGGATGCTCGTGCTGGTAGTGCCGGTAATGGGGGTCCGGTCCACCACCGGGCGGGTAAGCGGGGGGTCCGGGTTGGGCCGTTGTCGTGACCGGGATCAGGGCCAGACATGCCAGGATCAAAAGTGTTGCTTTCATGGACGCCGGAACCATGTTGAGCGGGCTCATCGTCATTGTCCCGCCTGCACCCTGAATGCGCTCTGAATCTACCGGGTGGGTCAGGCCGGCGGAGGAGCCGCGCGAGGCCTGACTGGTCTGCGGCGCCAGCGCGCGCGCAGGGTGATCCACAGTACACCGGCAAGTACCAGCGAACCGCCGCTGATCAACCTCGGCCCGGGTCGGTCGCCCCAGAACAGAACACCCAGCAGGACGGCCAGTATCGGCACCAGCAACAGGTAGGGGGTGATGCGATTGACCTCGTGACGCTGAATCAGCCAGTAGAAACCGCCATGGCCGATGATGGAAGCGCCCACGGCCGAGTAAGCCACCGCCAGCCAGACATCCGGAGTTGCAAAAGTGGCGGGGATCCCGCGCACCGGATCTTCCAGCCAGAGCGCAAGCGCCAACAGCGGCACGATGGAGAGCAAGGCATTCCAGGCCTGGAAATTGAGCACGCTGATGCCCTGCAACCGGCGCATCAGGATGGTGCCGGTGGCCAGCGACAATGCGGAGGCCAGCACCAGGAACAGGACGTCGAGTTGCGATAGCACCAGGGGATCCAGCCCCATGACCAGGACACCGCCAAAGGAGATCAGGATGCCGGTCGTCGTCCGCCAGCCGATGCGTTCGCCCAGTACCAGTACCGCCAGAAGGGTCGACATGGGGATGTAGACCTGCATCAGCAGGGCGATCGAGGAAACGTCGGCCGACCGGCCCAGGGCGAAGAACACCAGGCCGAAGTGGATGGCGCCCATGGTCCAGCAACAAGCGACCAGCAAGGTCCACTGGCGCTGTGCGGGGATTCGCAACAACGGCAGCAACAGCATCAGCACCAGCGCGAACCGCACCACGGTGAACGTTACCGGCTCCATGGACTGCACAGCCCAGGCCGCGGCGATGAAGTTGCCCGCCCAGATCAGGCAGATGAACAGCAACAGCAGAAAATGGGCGGCGGGCATGGCGTGCATCTGGATAAAAGGGAGCACATTGTGCCCCAGAAATGCCGAGTCAAGGCGACGCAGCCTGTCACTCAATTGACGATTTCTGTCACCTTGCCGGGCCCGGACTTTCTCCAAAAACCCGTTGCAGACCCCTGTTTACCGTGCAAAGTCATCTGTTGGCACGAATCCTGCATTAACTCTACCGAAGACAACACATCGAGAACAGAACAATGGCCGAACTCAATCTTATCAGTGTCAGCGAAGGTCCCGATCTGCGTGTTGACGAGCCGGTTGGAGACAACGAATTCGAGAGCCTGCTTGCCGACGAAGTCGTGGTCGAGTGGCTGCGCAGCCTCGAAGCCAATGAGCGCCTCTGCGCGGCCGACTGACACTTCGGTCACGGGCGCTGGCCGAGCGCAAGCGGCCACCCCAGGAATTTGGGAAGGGGAACCCGTGGTGTCAGCAACACCCGACACCTGAACCGTCAGCCGAAACCGCCGGTTGACAATCGACGCCCGCCTTCACGGTGGGCGTTCTTTTATCCGCTACACTCACAATTGTCTTTTTTGGGGCGGTCGCCATGCAACTGCTCATTGCTTTCTGTTTCTGCCTTGTGGCGATGGTCGCGCTGTGGTTGTGGCAGCGGCGATCTGGGCGCGCGGACTGGGTCGATGCGGCCTGGGCAGCCCTGATCGGCTTGCAGGCGCTGGCCTGGGCCGTCATCGGCGACGGCGCGGTCGAGAAGCGCATTCTCGTCGTGCTGCTTGCCGGCACCTGGTCCATTCGACTGACCACGCACCTGGCCGGGCGCTTGGCGGCCGAGTCCACGGAGGATGGCCGTTACCGGGCCATGCGCGAGCACTTCGGGCATCGTCAGCAATCTTTCCTTTTCCTGTTCTTCGTCGTCCAGGCCGTGGTGGCCTGGCTGTTTGCCCTGCCGGCCTGGGTGGTTGCCCATGATCCATCACCGACCCTCTCGGGCTGGGTGATTGCCGGGGTGGTCGTCTGGTTCGCCAGTCTGGCCGGTGAGTCCATCGCCGACCGCCAACTCAGGCACTTCAAGGCCGACCCGGATAACCGCGGCAAGGTCTGCGACGTCGGGCTCTGGCGTTATTCGCGCCACCCCAATTACTTCTTCGAGTGGTTGCACTGGTTCAGCTACCCGCTGGTCGCCATCGGCGCGCCCAACGCCTGGGTGGCCTGGCTGGCACCGCTGGTGATGTTGCTGTTCCTCTATCGCGTCAGCGGTATTCCGTATACGGAAAAGCAGGCGCTGAAGTCGCGGGGCGAGGCGTATCGGGAATACCAGCGCACGACGTCGGCGTTCTTCCCCTGGCCGTGGAAAAAAGCGGTTAAAGGTAAAAGGTGAAAGGATATGAGGAATGAAGTCCTTGGCATTCGAGTGCTGCGGGATCTTACACGGAGCGGCCTTCACTGCCTTCCCGAACCAGGATAACTTCGGACCCGAGTCGCCCGAAGCCACCTGTGCTCTTCCTTCTTACCTTTTACCTTTTACCTTTTTCCTTTCACCTTCTCCCTATCACCGCCTTCAAGCCGAAGTGAATATCAACCGCGGCCGGTTGTAGAGTGTGGCGGCGATCAGGGCCAGGAGCAGGGCTACGGCGGTGGTCGAGGCCAGTGACAGGCCGACCCAGGCCAGGTTGATCGGTTCGCCGCGGACCAGTTCGAGAATCAGCACGTTCTGGCTGAGCAGGGGCACCAGGGTCATCCACGTTTCGGCGCGGGCCGGGTCGACCAGCATCCACAGCGACGGGATCATGGGCACGATGATGACCATGCCCATGTAGCTCTGTGCCTCGCGGAAGCTCTTGGCGAAGGAAGCGAGAATGGTCAGCAGGGCCGCGGCCAGCAGGGCGGCGGGGGCGACCAGCAGGAAGGCCCAGGCGGCGACCCGGAAGTCGAGGTTGAGCGCCATGTCCATGTCGGCCACCGGCAGGAAACCCATGGCGTAGACAAAGGCGACCAGCCCCAGCCCCAGGGTGGCCAGCGCAAAGAAGGTGGTGGCCGCCAGCTTGCCGGCCATGATCTGCCAGCGCGGCATCGGGTTGATCAGCAACGGTTCGAGCGACTTGCGTTCGCGCTCTCCCGCGGTAGTGTCGATGGCCATGTGCATCGACCCCATGAACACCGTGATGAGGATGAAGTAGGGCAAGAACGCCAGCAGCATGCCGCCGCGCGACTCGGGAGTGGACAGGTCGGTGACGGTGGCGAAGACCGGTCGCACCACGTCGGGGTGCACGCCCCGCAACTGCAGCCGCGCCTGGCTGATCTGCTGAGACCAGGCCGACAGGTAGCCCCGCACCCGGGCGATGGAAGCCCCTGTGTAGCGCAGCGACTGGTCGGCGATGATCTCCACCGGGGCGGGGCGTCCCTCGCGCCAGTGCTCGGCAAACTCCGGACCGATCCGAACGATGACTTCGTGCGTTTCGTCGCGCACCGCCTGTTCGGGATTGTCCGGCGGGTCGAGAATCTCCACGCCCTGGCGTTCCAGGAAGGCGATCAGTTGTGCGGCGTGCTCGGCACCGACGACCGGCAGTTCCAGCGGCGCTTCCATGCGTTCGGTCGCCTGCCGGGTCATGAACGAGATCATCAGCGCGAAGATCACCGGCCCCATCAGCGGCCCGAGGATCAGGGTGTTGATGATGACGCGACGGTCGCGGAAGTTGTCGAGCAGTTCCTTGGTGAATACGGCCCTCATGCCAGCAGTCCCTCGTCGGTGCCGATCAGTCGCACGAATGCGTCTTCGAGATTCTTCTCGCCCGAACGCTGCAGCAACTCGTCGGCCGTTCCTTCGGCGGCAACCCGGCCGTCGGCGATGATGACGATGCGATCGCACAGCGCGGCGACCTCTTGCATGATGTGGGTCGAAAGCACCACGCAGCGGCCCTGCGAGCGCAGGTGACGGAGGAATTCGCGCAGCGCGCGCGTGGTCATCACGTCCAGCCCGTTGGAGGGCTCGTCGAGCAAGACGGTGCGAGGTTCGTGGATCAGCGCCCGGGCGATGGCCACCTTGACACGCTGACCCTGCGAGAAGCCATCGGTGCGACGATCGATGAACTCGCCCATGTCCAGCACGTCGACAAGCTGGTCGATGCGCGCTGCCGTGGTGCGTCGGTCCAGCCCCTGCAAATCGCCGTAGTAGCGGATGTTCTCGCGTGCGGTCAGGCGGTCGTATAGCCCGCGCGAGTCGGGCACGACCCCGAGTGCGCGTTTGACCTTCAATGCTTCGACTTCCGGATCGATGCCGTCGACGCGCATGCTGCCGGCATCGGGCCGCAGCAGCGTGTAGAGCATTCTCATCGTGGTGGTCTTGCCCGCCCCGTTGGGGCCGAGCAGGCCGGTGATCTGCCCGTCGCGGGCGGTGAAGCTGACATCGTCGACCGCGACGACCCGGCCCTTGTTGAAGGTCTTGCGCAGACCGTTGGCTTCGATCATGGCGCGGGCCCCAGCAGGTCGAGGAAAAAAGGTTCGGGGCCGATGGCGTCCATGCAGTCGGTTTCCAGATCTTCGGTGTCAGGCGTGCGAATGAAGCGGGTCGCGATGCGGCTGATGCAGGGGTTGGTCAACACGATATGTCCGCGCCCCTCTGCGACCAGGTGGCGCGCGTTGCTGAACTGGGTCAGTGTTTCCTCACCATAGGCCGGCGGCGTGACCGGATCGAGCTCTCCCGACAGGATGAGCATGGGCACTTCGGCGTCGAACGGCTGATGGAAATCCTCGGGCACTTCGCCGGCTGGCCACCAGTCGCAGATCTCACGGTAGACATCGGTGAGGCTTTCGCCCAGCAGGGTCGTGGACTGGTCGATGTCCTGCGGCCAGCCGGGCCAGTCCTCGCTGCAGCCGACCGCGAAATTGAGGCCGATGGCGATCAGGTCCATCATCTGGTCGGTCACGATCAGGGCCTGGCTGGCCAGTCGTTCGGGGCTGCCGCTCGCGGCTGCCTCGTGTACCAGGTAGGGAATCATCATCTGGCTTTCCGGGCTGTAGGCCAGGAAACGCAGGGCGCTGGCCAGCACGTCGCGGGTGAAGTTCAGCTCGAAACCCTCGCCGGTGCGGGGGTGGGTGACAAAAATCGGCTGGCTGTTGGTGCGGTAGCGCGCCTTGAGCTCGGCGAATGCCGAATCGAGCCCCGGGAACCGCTCGCCACACTCACGGTCCTCGCGGCAGGCGTCGAACAGCCGGTGGAGGGCGCGGTCGAGCATGATGCCGTGCTCCGAACCCAGGTGCAGCCGGGTGGGCACGACGCCGTCGAGCAGCACGGCGCGGACTCTTTCCGGGTAGTTGCGCAGGTACACCTGGGCCATGCGGGTTCCGTAGGAGCCACCGATCAGGTTGAACTGTTCTATCCCGTATTCCTCGCGCAGCGATTCCAGGTCGCGCGCACCGTCAGTGGTGGTGTAGAAGCGAACATCGGCATCCCAGCGCTCGAGGCATTCGCGCAGCCTTTTGCTGCTGTACTCCATGTCGGCTTCCAGCCACATCTCCCCGCCATCGTCCATTTCACAATCAAGGATGTTGGATCCGCCGGTACCGCGCTGGTCGAGAAAGATCAGGTCGCGGTCGCGGTTGAGATCCCTGAGGGCGCGCTGCATGATCGGCAGGGTTTCGCGCGCCGACTGGCCAGGTCCGCCGGCGAGGTAGACCACCGGATCGGCCAGTGCGCGCGAGGCGCGGGCCGGGGAGACGGCGAACGCCAACTCGATGCGACGCCCACCGGGCTCGGCCGGATTCTCCGCCACCTCAAGGGTGCCGCAGCGTGCATCGGCTGTCAGCCGTCCGCCGGCGATGGCGATCTCGCACGACTCCAGGCCCTCCCAGCGATCGTCACCGGCTGTTGCGCGCGGTAGCACGCCGAAGGCGAGAGTGCCCAGCGTGAGCAAGACAAGTGATTTGATTCCCACTCGGATCAACCCAAGATGAATGTGGTTATACAATCGGCCTGCTATTGTGCCGGCCCCATCCAATGAAACCAATAGGCAATTCGTCATGAACGCGCTGGAAATCCGCGGACTGAAGAAAACCTACAAGAACGGGGTCATGGCCCTGCGCGGTGTCGATCTGACCGTCGAAGAAGGCGATTTCTTCGCCCTGCTCGGACCCAACGGCGCCGGCAAGTCGACCCTGATCGGTATCGTCAGCTCGCTGGTCAACGCCACGGCCGGCGAGGCCCGGGTGTTTGGAACCAGCGTGCAACAATCCCGTTCCCAGGCGATGGCCGAGATCGGGCTGGTGCCGCAGGAAGTCAACTTCAACCAGTTCGAGAAGCCGTTCGACATCGTCGTCAACCAGGGCGGTTACTACGGCGTGCCGCGACGCATCGCCAGGGAGCGCGCCGAGTACTACCTCAAGAAGCTCAGCTTGTGGGACAAGGCCTTCGCGCCTTCACGGCAACTGTCCGGCGGCATGAAGCGACGCCTGCTCATCGCTCGTTCGATGGTCCACCAGCCGCGCCTGCTGATCCTCGACGAGCCCACCGCCGGGGTCGATATCGAGATTCGGCGCTCGATGTGGCGTTTCATTCGTGAGATCAACGAAGCCGGCACCACCGTGATCCTGACCACGCATTATCTGGAAGAAGCCGAGCAGCTGTGTCGCAATATCGCCATCATCGATCATGGTCAGCTCATCGAGAACACGTCGGTCAAGCTTCTGCTCGACAAGCTGCAGGTCGAGACCTTCGTGCTCGACCTGTGTGAGCCGATCGAGCGGGCGCCTGCTGTCGAGGGGATCGACATGCACCTGCGCGATCCCATGACCCTGGAGGCGAGCATTCCCAAGGCGCAGCGGCTCAATCGGCTGTTCCGGGTACTGGAGGACGAGCACATCGAGGTCAAATCCATGCGCAACAAGGCCAACCGGCTCGAGGAGTTGTTCGTGCGCCTGGTCGGTTTCAAGGAGGAGCAGGTGGCATGAGCGACAAGGTGTCAGCCAAAAGCTACTGGATTGGCTACCAGACCATCCTGATCAAGGAGATCACGCGCATCCTGCGAATCTGGCCCCAGACACTGGTGCCGCCGATGATCACCATGAGCCTGTACTTCGTTATCTTCGGCGCCATCATCGGCCGCCGGGTCGGCGAGATGGGCGGCATGAATTACATCGATTTCATCGTGCCGGGGCTGATCATGCTCAGCGTGATCACCAATGCTTACGGCAATATCACCTCGTCGTTCTTTGGCGCCAAGTTCGGCAAGCACGTCGAGGAACTGCTGGTCTCGCCGCTGCCGCCGTCCATCATCCTGGCCGGTTACGTCTCCGGCGCGGTCTTCAGGGCGCTGACCGTCGGCATTCTTGTCTGGATCGTGGCCGCGTTCTTTGCCGGGATCCACATGCACAACCTGTGGATCACGCTGTCGATGTTGCTGCTGACCGCTGTGACCTTCGCGCTGGCCGGTTTCATCAATGCCGTCTACGCGCAGAAGTTCGACGACATTTCCATCATTCCCACCTTCGTGCTCCAACCCATGACCTACCTGGGCGGGGTGTTCTTCACCGTCGGCCTGCTGCCGGGAATTGCTGAGCAGATCGCGCTGGGCAATCCCATCCTCTACATGGTCAATGCTTTCCGCTACGGCATGCTCGGCGTGAGCGACGTTTCGCTGTGGCTGGCGTATGCCATGGTGATCGGCTTCGGGGCGGTGCTGTTCATCGCCAGCCTGACCTTGCTCAGGCGAGGGGTCGGGTTGCGGACCTGAGACCCGCGACAGGCCGATTGCTGCGTGGCGGCCTTCATGGTCGTGCAGTGAGACTGCGAGGGCTTGTGCAGGCTTGCAAACAAGTTCGACCGCGGATATTCTCGGCAGCCGGGGGCAGGCACTGATCGAGAGGAAACTTCGCCAGTCCTCCCTCTCAGGAGTGCACAGATAACTTTCTGTCTCAATTCAGTTATCCGTTGATCCAGGGAGGTCACGCCGAATGTCATCACCCAGAAGTTTCCCCCGTTCACTTGTCGTGGGGTCGCTCGTCTTGGCCCTTACTTTCTCCGTAGCGCTGGCCAGCGACCGCGGTCCCATTCAGACCACTGCTCCGGCATCGACCCACGATTCGGGGCTTGTTTCCGCCGTCGACGAGGACGGTCGCAGCGGCGGTGCGACGGTTTCGCCGGCCGACAGACACGGCCGCCATGTCTACATCGTTCGTTTCGCCGAGCCTTCACTGGCCCGCTACGACGGTGGCATCCAGGGACTGGCGCCGACCAGCCCGCGGGTCACTGGTCAGCGAATCGATCCGTCCAGCCCAGCGGCCGTCGCCTATCGGGATTTTCTGGCTGAGCGCCAGCAAGCCTACCTGCGAGAAATGGGTCAGCAGACCCGCCGGACGATCGAGCCGGTACACCAGTTCCTCAACGTGCTCAACGGCGCGGCCCTTCGCCTGACTCCGGAAGAAGCTCGCCATGCCGCCGGCCTTCCGTTCGTGAGTGATATCCAGATCGATCTGGTTCGTGAACTCACGACGGACGAAGGTCCGCTGCTGATCGGGGCTCCCGCTATTTGGGACGGACAGACCTCATCGGGTGACAGCACCCGCGGCGAGGGCGTCATAGTCGGCATCCTGGACACCGGCATCAATCCGGACCATCCCTCGTTTGCCGCCACCGACGGGGACGGCTTTACCCACACCAACCCGTACGGCTCCGGAAGCTACGTGGGGGTGTGTGATGAAGACAACAGCGACCAGGTGTTCGAAGCCATCTGCAATGACAAGCTGATCGGTGCATGGAGTTTTATCGACGGGCCCAACAGCGGGCAAAGCGCCCAGGACTGGAACAATCACGGCAGCCATGTGGCCGCAACCGCAGCCGGCAATATGCACGAGGCTGACTTCACGCTGAGTGAAACGGATTTTCTGCTGGATGTTTCCGGCGTTGCGCCACGAGCCAATGTGATCTCCTACCAGGTATGCGACCCGACTTGCCCCGGTTTTGCCTCGATCGCCGCCATCAACCAAGCCATCGACGATGAAGTCGACGTACTCAACTATTCCATCTCCGGATCAGATGACCCATGGAACGATCCGGTCGACCTGGCGTTTCTCGATGCCAACGCCGCCGGCATTTTCGTGGCCGCTTCCGCCGGCAACGATGGTCCCGGCGCATCGACCGTGGCAAAAACCGGCCCCTGGAACGTGGCGGTCGCCGCCACCACTCATCAGCGCATCTTTGCCCTGCCGGTCGCCCTGGACGGCATCGCCGATCCGGTCGGCGGCGTGCCCGGCAACGGGCCGGCCATCACCGAAACGATCAGTGCACCGCTGCGCTGGGCCGGTGACGTGGACGGCGACAATGTTCGCGGGTGCGACGCATTCCCGACGGGCGCCTTTTCCAGCGAAGCGGCGTTGATCGAGCGCGGCAACTGCACCTTTGCAACCAAGGTGAACAATGCTTTCGACGCCGGCGCTGCGCTGGTGATTCTCTACAACAACTCCGGTGGTCCGCCGACCACTGCCGGTGGCCTCGAGGAAACCACCATTCCGACCGTGATGATCAGCGATGGCGCCGGGGAGGCGTTTGTTGCCGAGCTCGGCGGATCCACCGCACAGGTGTCGGTCGATTCCGACCTTGTGGTCGCGCGTGATCAAGGATTCGAGGACGTGGTGGCCGGGTTCAGCTCACGTGGCCCGAGTCAGTTCAATCTCCTGGCACCCACCTTTGCCGCCCCGGGCGTCAATATTCTTGCTGCCGGATTCGACGGGCCCGGGGCATACGTTCCCCTTCAGGGCACTTCAATGGCTTCGCCGCACGCGGCTGGGGCGGCTGCCCTGCTCATTGCCCAGCATCCGGACTGGACACCGACGGAAGTGCGCTCGGCCCTGGCGCTGACGGCAACACCGGAAACGCTGAAGGAGGACGGCGTCAGCCCCGGTGACGCCTTCGATCATGGGTCCGGGCGCCTGCAGCTCGGCGGCGCCGGTACGGTCGGTTTCGTAATGGATGAGGCCATTGTCAACTTTCAGGCAGCCAATCCGGATGCCGGTGGCGAGCCGGCAGATCTGAACCTGTCGTCCATCGTCAATCAGACCTGTGTGACCGAGTGCAGTTACCAGCGCGTTATCCGCAGTGTTTTGAACGACCCGGTCGAGTACACGGTTACCACCACTGTTCCGTCCGGTATGACCATTGATGTGACGCCAGCCAGCTTCACTCTGGGCGCCGGCGCGACCCAGACGATCGAAATCAATATCGATGTATCGGGTGTTCCGTTCGATCAATGGCAGTTCGCCGCCATTCACATCGAGGAGGACGGCACGAGTGTCGGGGCCGCGGATGCCCATATGCCGGTGGCACTGATCTCACGCGAGCCCCAACCGATCATCGAGATTGCGCCGGCTTCCCTGGTGTCAAGCCAGGCCAAGAATGCCGTGGCTCCCCGGGAATTCACCATTTCCAATGTCGGCCAGTTGCCCCTGGAGTGGCAGCTCAACGAGCAGGGCCCGCAGAGCGTGCCGGGTCCGCAGGTCAGCACGGTTATCTGGGATAACCCCCAGATGGGTACCTCGGGCCGGATCAACAACTTTTCCAATCCGGACGAGACCGGCATCTACCAGACCGATGCGTTCGCCATCCTTGCGCCCTCCAGCGTCGAGACCATTTTCTCGGCCGGCTTCACGCTGGGCTCCCCGGGCGTGACCGGGCTGACCTGGATGGTGTTCGAGGACGACAATGGCGTGCCGGCCGGCGATCCGGAAACCAACCCGGAGGACGCCGTCTGGTCATTCAGTGCCGCGCTCGGTGACCCCGGGGTGGAGTTTGCCAATGCCGACATGGCGCTGGACCTGTCCGCTGCCGGGGCCCCGCCACTGGAGCTTGACCCGGGTGTCTACTGGCTGGTTGCCTATCCGGAGATCGACGTATTCTCGCTGGGTCCGAACAATCTTTATGCCTGGTTCCATGGCGAAGGCGGTACCGGTCGGCAGGCCGCGCCGGGCGGCCTGCTTGGATTCCCGACGACGTGGAGTGGTGTTCCGGAAGGCCGGGCCTTCACCCTCACCGGTACGATCGATTGCAGTGCCGAGTTCACGCCTTGGACCAACGTGTCGCCAACCAGTGGTACGATCGATCCCGATGAACAGCAGGTCGTGAACGTCGACTTCTACGCAATCGGTATGGAAGAAGGCAGTTACCAGTCAGCGTTCTGCGTGCTGAGCAATGATCCGGACCGTCCGGTCGTGTTGATGCCCGTTCAGCTCAACGTCGTTGAAGCCATCTTCAGCGACCGGTTCGAGGCTCAGCTTTGAAGCCAGCAGGCTTCCGATAACAACAACCAGAATGGAAGAGAAGGGCCGCCCACCGGGCGGCCCTTTTTTTGCGCGCTGAGTTCGTTCAGAGCTGGTGTAGCGGCATGGTTGCGACCGTCTCGGAATGAGGCGAGCGCGGTGGCATTGAAAGCTACAGCTTCAGCCCGCCGCCCGGCATGCCGCCCCCGGCGCCGCCGGCACCACCGAAGCCGCCCTGATTGCCCTCCTGGCCGGGCACCATGATGGAGGACTGGGCCTCGCGCTGCATGCGCTTGAGTTCCTCCATGGTTTCTTCCAGGGCCTTCCTGGCTGCTTCCGGGAACGCGTCGCAGGCGGCCTCGAGGCTGTCGACGTCGAGCTCGAAGCTCAGCGGCAGGGCGCCGGCGTTGGTCATGACCTGGGTCTGTCCGACGTAGCGCACGGACTTGTCGGTGTCGTCACGGCCGTTGGCATCGACGGGGGTCAGTCGCCGGATCTGTCCGGCCCGCAGATCGGTAAAGACTTCCTCGCGCACCAGCGAGGACTTGTCGAACTGGAACTGTTCCTGGTCGGGCATGCTGCTCATGAGGATTGTAGCCTCTGTTGAATGGGGGTCAGTCTCTTGATTTGGGGCATCGTCGGATGAATCAACCGCACGCGCTGTGCAATCGGCGTCCGGCAAGGTCCGGTGTCTGCGGTCAACCGGGCCGGTAATGTGACGAGGGTCAACAATGACACTTCGCCGTCGCCCAAAGTGGTACGCTCTTTGTAGAGGTTGAGGATGCCGCACGTTCGGTGCCCGACGCTCATTGTCAAAAGCATGGAGAGTGGCCGGTGTCTGCACACCTGATGCAAAACGGGATGATTTCATGAGAGAACGAAAGTCGCCGGTGCCACTGGTTTACAGGCGCGTGCTCACCGCCGTGCTGCTTGCCTGCGGCCTGGTCCTGATGGCTACCGCCTCGACCGACAATGGCCAGGGCGCCGTCTACGTGCTCGATATTGACGGCCCCATCGGTCCGGCAACCCGTGATTATGTCATTCGTGGTATCGAGCGGGCCGAGGACGAGCGGGCGGAACTTGTCATCCTGCGCATGGACACGCCCGGCGGGCTGGATGCCTCCATGCGTGACATGATCAAGGCCATCCTCAACGCCGATGTGCCGGTGGCGACCTGGGTTGGTCCGCCCGGTGCGCGGGCGGCCAGCGCCGGGACCTACATGCTTTACGCCAGCCATGTTGCCGCCATGGCGCCGTCGACCAACCTGGGGGCAGCCACGCCGGTGCAGATCGGCGGTGGCGGTGGCGACGACGCGGAGCGCCCGCGAACGCCGGCCGAGCGCGCCCGCGACGCCTTCGACGAACGTGACCGGGACAACGATGAGAACGGGGGCGATGACGGTGAATCCGACGCACCGACGGATGAGGCAACCGACGATCAGGCCGATGAACCCGTCGATGAAGCCGAGGATCGGTCCGCACCGCCCGGCACGGCCACGGAGCGCAAGGTCATCGAGGATGCCGTCGCCTACATCCGCGGTCTGGCCGAACGCCACGGGCGCAACGCCGACTGGGCCGAGAAGGCGGTGCGTGAAGCGGTCAGCCTGACTTCCAGCGAAGCGCTGGAGAAGAATGTGATCGACGTGCTCGCCGAGGATATCCCGGAGCTTCTCGAGGCGATTCATGGCCGCGAGATCCGGCTGTCGGTGCGCACCGTCACCCTGGATACCGAAGGTGCCAGCGTCATCGAACTCGAACCCGACTGGCGCAGCGAGTTCCTGAGTGTCATCACCAACCCGACCCTGGCCTACATCCTTTTGATGATCGGCATCTACGGCCTGATCCTGGAAGGCTACAATCCCGGCGCACTGGTGCCGGGCGTGATCGGCGGCATCTGCCTGCTGCTGGCCCTCTACGCCTTCCAGATCCTGCCGGTGAACTATGCCGGTCTGGCACTGATGCTGCTCGGATTCGCGCTCATTGCGGTCGAATTGTTCGTGCCCTCGTTCGGCATTCTCGGTATTGGCGGGGTGGCCGCGGTCGTGTTCGGATCCATCATCCTGATGGACACCGACGTGCCGGGCATGGCGGTCAACCCCGGACTGATTGCGGCGATGGGGCTGGCTTCCGCGCTGGCCTTTTTCGCCGTCGTCTACCTGGCGGCCCGCTCGCACCGCAACCCCAAGGTCAGCGGCACCGAGTCGCTGGTCGGCCGCGAAGCCGAATCCATTGCCGAATTCGCCGACGGCCACGGACGGGTGCACGTTGAAGGTGAAGACTGGACGGCCCGCTCGGACGAGCCGGTCGCGAGCGACGACCGCGTCGAGATCGTGGCCGTCGAAGGATTGACGCTGAAAGTTCGTCCCATGAGGGACAAAGGAGAGGCAAGCTCATGAACATCGATTTCCTGTATTTCATGACCACCATCGTGGTGGTGCTGGTGCTGTTGATCGCCAATACCATCAAGATCCTGCGCGAATATGAACGCGGAGTCATCTTCACGCTTGGGCGGTTCTACAAGGTCAAGGGGCCGGGTCTGATCATTGTCATCCCCTTCATCCAGCAGATGGTGCGTGTCGACCTGCGTACCATCGTGCTCGACGTGCCGACCCAGGACGTGATTTCCATGGACAACGTCTCGGTCAAGGTCAATGCCGTGGTTTATTACCGCGTGATCGATCCGCAGAAGGCGATCATCAACGTCGAGCGCTTCATGGACGCCACCAGCCAGCTGGCCCAGACCACGCTCAGGTCGGTGCTGGGCAAGCACGAGCTCGACGAGATGCTGGCCGAGCGCGACAAGCTCAACGAGGACATTCAGAAGATCCTCGATCGCCAGACCGACGGCTGGGGCGTGAAGGTCTCGAACGTGGAGATCAAGCATGTCGACCTCGACGAGTCGATGATCCGTGCGATTGCCAAGCAGGCCGAGGCCGAGCGTCAGCGGCGCGCCAAGGTGATTCACGCCGACGGCGAGCAGCAGGCTTCCGAGAAGCTGGTCGAGGCCGCCAACAAGCTGGCCGAGGCACCCGGTGCGCTGCAGCTTCGTTACATGCAGACCCTGGTCGAGATCGGCGGCGAGCAGAACTCCACCATCGTCTTCCCTATGCCGCTGGACTTCGTCAAGCCGTTCATGGGCATGCTGGGAGCCGTTGGCGGCGACAAGTCCGGCAAATCGGGCGGAGACAAGTCATGAGCCGAACCATCTTGCTGGCGGCACTGGTCGCTGCGGTGAGTGCGACGGCCTGGGCCGGGACCTGGTATGGCGAGACGGCTGATGAGGCCATGGAGCCGCAGTCGGTCGCCGAGGTCATGGCCGAACCGGAGGCCTGGCTGGACAGGCCATTGATGGTGTCCGGGCGGATCACCGACGTGTGCACCCACCGTGGCTGCTGGGCGGTGCTGGAGGCTGACGGCCACATGTTGCGCATCCAGACCCCGGATCATGCCTTCGCGATGCCGGCCGATGCGCGCAGCCAGGCTCGGGCACATGGTGTGCTCGAACGGCTGGAAAACGAAGACGACGACGATGAAATGGCCGGTGACGAACCGGCCCACCGCTACCGGCTGGCAGCCAGCGGCATCTTCATCGAATAGCTGCGCCCGGGCTCAGTCGTCCCAGGTCGGCGACAGGCCGTCCGGCTTGCAGATGCGCCGCTTCTTGTCGAGACCGGCGATATTCTCCTGGTCGGCCTCGCTGAGGCTGAAGTCGAAGATGTCGATGTTGGCCGCGGCATGATGCGGGTTGGAGGTCGCCGGAATGGCGGCCACCCGGTCCTGCTCGACCAGCCAGCGCAGTGCCACCTGGGCGGCGGTCTTGCCATATTGCTCGCCGATCTGCCAGAGCACCGGATCATTGACCGTACGTGCCTTGGCCAGCGGCATGTAGGCGGTCAACACCAGGTTGTACCGGGCCAGCACGCGACGGAGACGCTCCTGGCCCAGGTAGACGTGATATTCCACCTGGTTGGTCATGAGTTGCCCTTCTCCACAAAAGGCCACGGCCTGCTCGGTCTGGTCGATGTTGAAATTGCTGATGCCGATGTGGCGTGCCAGACCTTCGCGCTTGGCGCGCATCAGCGCTTCCAGGGTCGGGTTCATGCCGCGCCCGCCGAACAGTGGCCAGTGCAGCAACAGCAAGTCGACGTAGTCGGTACCGAGTCGTTCGAGACTGCCGTGCACCGAGGCGATCAGGTCTTCGGGGCCGAAGCGGTCGACCCAGACCTTGGTGGTCAGGAAAAACTCGGAACGATCGATGCCCGACTCGGCCACGGCTCGTCCGACCGCTGCCTCGTTGCGATAGATCTGGGCGGTATCGATGTGCCGATAGCCAAGTTCGATGGCTGCCGGGAGAACGCGCCTGACGGTCTCCTCGTCCAGTTCGAATGTGCCAAACCCCAGCGCCGGCATGTTCAGGCCATTAGCCCCGATGACCGGAATGTCGGCCATGAATCCCTCTCCTTGGCGATGCGATGATAGAGCGAACCCTCAGAGTGTAAGGCAATCCCGCGCAAACAGGAAACGGATGATGGCATGTGAACCCCTTTCACCTTTCACCTTTTACCTTTCACCTTTTACCTTTTACCTATTTCCCCTCCAGATACTCGTCCTTCAGGCGCACGTAGTTGGCAGCCGAGTAGCGCAGCATCTCCAGCTCTTGCCCGGTCAGTTCCCGGGCCGGCCGCGCCGGTTGACCGCGATACAACCAGCCCGATTCCAGCCGCTTGCCGGGGCTGACCAGACTGCCGGCTGCCAGCATGACGTCATCCTCGATGACGGCGCCGTCGAGTACCAGCGCGCCCATGCCAATCAGGCAACGGTCGCCGATCGTGCAGGCGTGCAGGATGGCGCCGTGACCGACCGTGATGTCCTCGCCCAGGATGAGCGGTTTCCCGCCCGGCGTGTAAGGTCCATCGTGGGTGACGTGACAGATGGTGCCGTCCTGGATATTGGTGCGCGCACCCACCTCGATGTAGTTGACGTCGCCGCGCAGGACGGCACCCGGCCAGATCGAGACGTCGTCGCCGAGTTGGACGCGTCCGATGACAACCGCCGCGGGATCGATCCAGACCCGTTCGCCGCACTCCGGTTGGTATTGCTGAAAGTCTCTCGTGTGCATCTTGATCGTCCTTGCCGTGACATGTTATTCACATCCGGGGCCGGGGACGGTGAAACAGCCCCTTAGCGGCCCGAGCGGCTGCTTCTGTGTAGAAAAGATCTCTAACCCACTGATTTGTTGCGTTTTTCAAAAGTGGCAGATTCTGTTCAATTTGCTCCCGCGACAGCGGCTGCGGGCGTTGCGCCTGGTCTTCCCAAGACTGTTCACACAGTTATCCACAGCTTGTGTGGATAACTGGCGGCTCGCCAGGAAGCCTCCCGCAAAGATCCGCCGTGCCCGCGCAGAGTTGTTCAGGGACTCCCTGAGGGCGCGGGCGCCGTTACAATACCCGCTGTTTCGTCCCATTGGCAAAACATGCGTGCCCATATCGAGGAATTGATCAGTCAGGCGCTGGGTTATCTCAAGCGCGAGGGCGAGTTGCCCGCCGACCTGGAACCCGAGTTCGAGGTCGAGAGCACCCGTGACCGTGCGCACGGCGATTATGCCTGCAACGTCGCCATGCGACTGGCAAAGACAGCCCGCATGAATCCGCGCGCCCTGGCCGAACGAGTCATCGAACGGCTGCCGGCGTCCAAGCGTGTCGAGCGTGTCGAAGTCGCCGGCCCCGGTTTCCTCAATTTCTTCGCCAGCGCCCACTACTTCCGGGTCGTGCTGCGCTCGGCGCTTGCCGACGGCGATCAATACGGCAGCGAGCGGCCGGGCACGCGTGGTCAGGTGCTGGTGGAGTTCGTCAGCGCCAATCCTACCGGCCCGCTGCATGTCGGGCACGGGCGCGGTGCGGCTTACGGGGCCAGCCTCAGTGCCATTCTCGAGGCCGCCGGGCACCGGGTGCATCGCGAATACTACGTCAACGACCATGGCCGGCAGATGGATATTCTCGCGGTGTCGGTCTGGATGCGCTACCTGGAGCTCAGCGGCGAGTCCGTCCGCTTCCCGGACAACGGTTACCGCGGCGACTACATCTACGACATCGCGCGTGAAGTGCGCAAGCGGCACGGAGACGATCTCAGGTACTCGCAATCGGCGGTCCTCGACAACCTGCCCCCGGACGAGTCCGACGGTGGCGATCCCGAACGGCATATCGATGCCCTCATCCGACGCGCGCGGGAACTGCTCGGCGAGAATGGCTACGAGGCCTGTTTCGGGATTGCCCTGGAAATCATGCTCGACGACATCCGCAACGACCTGTCCGCATTCGGTGTGGAGTTCGACCAGTGGTATTCCGAACGCAGTCTGGAGCGCAGCGGTGCCCTGTCACGCGCGCTGGAGCGCCTCGATGAAGAGGGATGGATTTACGAAAAAGACGGCGCCAGGTGGTTTCGTGCCACGGAGCTGGGCGATGACAAGGATCGCGTGGTGGTACGTGACGATGGTCGAACCACGTATTTCGCTTCCGATGTCGCCTACCTGCTCGACAAGCTCGACCGCTGCCGCGGGACCTCGCTCTACATCTTCGGAGCCGATCACCACGGTTACGTCCCGCGTCTCAAGGCCGCTGCTCGGGGGCTGGACGAGGATCCCGAACGACTCGAGTTCCAGCTCGTGCAGTTCGCCGTGCTCTACCGCGCCGGTCGCAAGGTTCAGATGTCGACGCGCTCGGGCAGTTTCGTCACCCTGCGCGAACTGCGCGAGGAGGTCGGTAACGACGCGGCGCGTTATTTCTACGTCATGCGCTCGCACGAGCAGCATCTGGACTTCGATCTCGACCTGGCCAAGTCACGTGCCAACGAGAACCCGGTCTACTACATTCAGTACGCGCATGCACGCATCTCCAGCGTGTTCCGCGAGCTCGACAGCCGTGGTCAGCGACACAACCAGGCCATCGGCGAAGCCTCCATCGACCGTCTCGACAGCGACCACGAGCAGGAGCTTCTGCGAGCCGTCGGCCGTTACCCGGAGGTGATCGAGAGTGCCGCGCGCCAGCGCTGCCCGCATATCCTCGCGCACTTCCTGCACGAACTCGCCTCGCGCTTTCACACCTATTACAACGCCAGCGTCTTCCTCGTTGACGACGATGACCTGCGCAATGCGCGCCTCAATCTCGTGGCGGCCGTGGGCCAGGTGCTTCGCAATGGACTGAAGCTGATCGGTGTTTCGGCACCGAGGGAAATGTAGGTGGCCAGGCGACAGGCAAGACGAGGCGGCGGCGCTCCGGCACTCAACGGCCTGATGCTGTTCGGGGCGGGCGTGATCTGTGGGCTGGGTGTGGCGACCCTGGCATGGGTCGGTGGCTACCTGCCCAGCGGCAGTGATACGCCGCCCGGCCTTCCCGCCGGTCATGACGAGCCGGCCATCGCCGAGCCCGGCGAGGATGCGCGCAGCCGCCAATACGATTTCTTCACGGTGCTGCCCGAGATCGAGGTGGTCGTGCCGCGCGAGGAATTCGAGGAACGCGCGCGCGAGCGCCCCGAGCCGGCCGAGCAGGATTCCTATCTGTTGCAGGTCGGGTCGTTTCGCTCTTCGGCCGATGCCGATGGCCTGAGAGCCGAATTGACCCTTCTCGGCCTGGATGCGCAGGTGCAGACGGTGACCGTCAACGACGTGACCTGGCACCGCGTGCGTGTGGGGCCGTTCGACAGTGCCCGTGAGGCCAACAGCGCCAGGCGGCGGCTGCTCGACAACGGTCACGAAGCCATGGTGCTCAGCGGCGGCTGATGGAATCTGCCGGCCGCCGCGATCAGGGGCGATAGGGGAATGGCGGCCTCGCGGCGAGATTGCGTCCAGGCGCCACCGGCAGTGATCCTGCCCGGCGGCGGAGCGCGCGGGGCCTACCAGGTCGGCGTCCTCAAGGCGCTGTCCGAACTCCTACCGGGCCGGGCCCTGCCGTTTCCCGTGATTGCCGGCGTCTCGGCCGGTGCGATCAACGCCGGTGTGCTGGCCAGCCATGCCGGCGACTTCCGCCACGCGGTCGAACGTCTCGAACACTTCTGGGGTAGCCTGCGCTGCGAACGGGTCTACCGCACGGGTTGGGGCCACAACCTGGTCAGCGGGCTGCACTGGCTTGCGGCCATGACCCTGGGCGGGTTGGGCGTGGCCAATCCGCGTTCCCTGCTCGACAATCGCCCGCTGGCGCAGTTGCTCGAGCGCGAGCTGCAGCCGGAGGGCATTGCCCGGTCGATCAAGCAGGGATCTCTTCGCGCGCTGTTTGTCACCGCTTCCGGATACGCCACCAATCGTGCCGTCACCTTCTGCCAGGCAGGCGGCGACTTTCGTCCCTGGCGGGCCACGCGCCAGGCCGGTCTCGCCACACGCATCGATCACCGTCACCTGCTGGCCAGCGCCGCGTTGCCGTTGTTGTTCCCGGCGCAATGCATCGGCAACGAGTATTACGGCGACGGCGGCATGCGCCAGACCGCACCACTGGAACCGGCCCTGCGCGCCGGCTCCGATCGGTTGCTGGTCATCGGCACCCGGGATGAACGTCCCGATCCGGAGCCCGAGGCGGTCACGTCGTACCCGGCGCTCGGCGAGATCGGCGGCTATCTGCTCGACGTGATCTTCATGGACCACC
>SL_3KL_010_SEDDRAFT_10001531_pt1 | contig 21066 bp, 24 predicted proteins | sample SodLakKL_010_SED_2_FD_10381 | JGI IMG/M metagenome (IMG submission 10381) | reverse complement strand
TTGCATCCTGATCTGCATATCGGAACGTCAGGGACTATCATCAATTCTGGAAAGAGAGAGGAACCCCTTATGGGTTATGACCCTTCTTTGATAATCTGACATTTTCTTCTATTGGCCTTTGAATTCACCCCTGCCCTTCTCTAAATGAGATCCTATCAGAGCCCGTATCATTGCAAGGTCAAACATTCCCTTTCAGAGAGCATATCCGGGGCGATACCACCCAATCGGGAAGAGATGTGTAAAGGAACTATTATATCACCCCAGTGGATAAAACCAGAGATCAATAGGAGACGATGGAATGACTGACGAGATGAGAAACCCGGAAGGAAAAGAAGTACATAAAGGCATGAGCACCAGAGGCCGATCCATCCAGGAGTGGTGGCCAAACCAGCTGAATCTGAAGGTTCTTCACCAGCACCCGGCCCTCTCCAACCCCATGGGTGAGGGTTTTAACTATGCTGAGGAGTTTACAAAACTCGAACTCGCAGCGGTGAAGAAGGATCTCCATGCACTGATGACCGACTCGCAGGACTGGTGGCCGGCCGACTTCGGCCATTACGGTCCCTTCTTCATCCGCATGGCATGGCATAGTGCAGGCACATACCGGATGGGGGATGGACGGGGAGGTGCCGGTTCCGGCCAGCAGCGTTTCCCGCCACTGAACAGCTGGCCTGACAACGTAAACCTTGACAAGGCACGCCGTCTGCTCTGGCCGATCAAACAGAAATACGGCAGGAGCATCTCATGGGCAGATCTCATGATTCTTGCTGGAAATGTTGCCCTGGAGTCGATGGGCTTTACAACCTTCGGCTTCGCCGGCGGCCGCGAGGATGTCTGGGAACCGGAAGAGGATGTCTACTGGGGCTCCGAGAGCGAATGGCTGGATGATACACGCTACTCCGGCGACCGGGACCTTGAAAATCCGCTCGCGGCAGTGCAGATGGGGTTAATCTATGTCAACCCAGAGGGTCCGGACGGTAACCCCGACCCCGTTGCGGCAGTGAAGGATATCCGCGAGACCTTCGCCCGTATGGCCATGAATGATGAAGAGACGGTTGCCCTCATCGCTGGCGGCCATACCTTCGGAAAATGCCATGGTGCAGGACCCGCATCCCATGTCGGGCCGGAGCCGGAGGCAGCGCCCATCGAGGAGCAGGGGCTCGGCTGGAAGAGCAGTTTCGGCACAGGAAAAGGCGGGGATACGATCTCCAGCGGCCTTGAGGTCACCTGGACAAACACACCGACGAAGTGGAGCAACAACTACCTCAGGATCCTCTTCAACCACGAATGGGAGCTGACAAAGAGCCCGGCCGGTGCGTACCAGTGGAAACCAAAGGGCGACGGAGGCGCCGGGACGGTTCCGGATGCCCATGACCCGTCAAAACGTCACCAGCCAACCATGCTGACAACCGATCTATCACTGAGGTTTGGTGAGGACTATGAAAAGATTGCCATGCGATTCCTTGAAAACCCCGATCTCTTTGCAGATGCCTTTGCCCGAGCCTGGTTCAAACTGACGCACCGTGACATGGGGCCGCGCTCACGCTACCTCGGTCCGGAAGTCCCTGCTGAAGAGCTCATCTGGCAGGATCCCATTCCCGCCGTCGATCATGACCTGATTGGCCCGGAGGAGATCGCCTCTCTGAAAGAGAAGATCCTGGCATCCGGCCTGTCGGTCTCTGAGCTGGTATCCACCGCCTGGGCATCGGCTTCAACCTTCCGTGGGTCTGACAAGCGCGGTGGTGCAAACGGTGCCCGCATCCGCCTTTCGCCACAGAAGGACTGGGAGGTCAACCAGCCTGACCAGCTGGCAAAGGTACTCACAACCCTTGAAAAGATACAGACCGGATTCAACAGTGAGCAGAAAAGCGGTATCAAAGTGTCACTCGCAGATCTCATCGTTCTCGCCGGCTGTGCAGGTGTCGAGCAGGCTGCAAGGAATGCCGGCCACACCGTGGAGGTACCCTTCTCGCCGGGGCGGATGGATGCCTCGGAAGAGCAGACTGATGCGGAATCCTTTGCTGTACTCGAACCGAAAGCAGACGGCTTCCGCAACTATCAAAAGACCCGCTATGCCGTATCATCTGAGGAGTTGCTGGTTGACAGGGCACAGCTGCTGACCCTGACCGCACCCGAGATGACAGTGCTCCTTGGTGGAATGCGCGTGCTGGACACCAACGTTAACCAGAATCCGCACGGCGTCTTCACACAAAGGCCTGGGGCACTCACCAATGACTTCTTTATACACCTCCTCGATATGGGCACAGAGTGGAAACCAGTCCCTGAAGAGGAAGGTCTCTTTGAGGGGCGTGATCGCAGGACCGGTGATCTGAAGTGGACCGGGACACGGGTCGATCTGATCTTCGGCTCAAACTCACAGCTCCGGGCTCTTGCCGAGGTATATGGAAGCGCCGACGCAGAGGAGAAGTTTGTACAGGACTTTGTCGCGGTTTGGGCGAAGGTGATGAACCTTGATCGCTTCGATCTTGCCTGATCATATCATAAGCGTCCTCACGTGAGAATCTGACAGGATTTCGGAGATTCGTCGCGACTACCTCAGCAACGTGTGGGCCATCACTGAACCACACCTTTTTTAGTTCATAGAACAATGAATATTGCTACGATATGGTAATTACCGGCATCGTACCCTCCAGGGGGCCTGTAGCTTAGCTGGTTAGAGCGCCCGGCTCATAACCGGGCGGTCATGCGTTCGAATCGCATCAGGCCCATTCAGCATCTCTTTTTCGCAGATACATTATCGAACAGCCCCGTCCGAAACGGCGCGCATAGGAAGGGGCGCTCTATCCTTTCGAAATATGAGATGGGGTATGGCCATACAATAGGCAATACTACAAATAAGCGTATACCATGGAATAAATCTACCATTCCCATCCAGAACCATCCCTTCGGCAGACGCTGATACTTTATCAGCTTTTACCACAAGGGACGTGTATGAAGTGTCCGGTCTGTGGTGATGATTGCGTCTCCGATGCATTCGAGATCATCAATACAATGGAGACGATATTTGCCCCCTGCCCCCGGTGCAGGGGGAGACGGCTTGACAAAAAGGTACCCCCGCCCGATTACATCCCCCCTTCCCCCTGCACCTGCAAAAAGCGGTTCATCGATGACATATTTGCCCATATATACCGGATAGGGATGGAGGAGGGGGAGGTTGTTGGAACTGAACCATTAAAAGAGATCGGAACCCCGCTCATTCATCCGGGAATGGTACTCAGTGAGGCACCGTACCTTCCACCCCGATCCCTTGTCCTCCTGACCGATCTCTTCTCTCAAAAGACGGCGGAGAGGATCGTCACTGAGATACCCGAGGTCAGGGGAGTCGTCCTCGATACCCATATCACCCCTGGAATTGTCAGTCCGGATACAATGGAAACCCCAAAAACCCATACCCTCCTTGCCGGATGCGATGTCCGCGCAAATATATTCAACACCCAGGTAGGGCCCATCGTCATTTATAAACAGACATCAACGATGCATATTGAATTTCCACGCCCGGTGAATCCGAAGATCCTTGCAGTCGATCGGAAGGTCTTCACAAAGAAGCCAAAGACGTTTGTTGATGCCTGTTGCGGCCCCGGGACTCTCGGGATCGTTGCAGCACGCCTTGGAGTCCCGCATATCATCTTCAATGATGCATGGTACGCTGCCGCCTTCTGGACGGCATATAATCTCAAGGTCAACCATGCCTACCTGGGAATCGATGATGTCGAGATCCGTGAGAGTTACCAGGCGATGGCAGAGAACCCGGTGAGGCGCGAACCATATCTGATCGCCACCACACGTGGCGGCCTTGCAGTCGAGGTCTATCAGGGGGACTACAGCCTTCTCACCCCCCATATACCAGAAAAAGGTGTGCTCACGGTGATCGATCTCTTCGACAAAGCCTCACGGGAGATGGTTGAAGAGGTTATCACCCGCTGGAAGGCAGATAATAAAGGAGATGTATTTATCCCATAACAACCGATTCTTTACGGGAACTAGCCCGGGTGGTTAGACGTCACCTGTGACCCGAAACCGTCGATATGCGGGGGGCGAAGTCTGAGGAAGGCCGAGGCAGCTTTCGGAAAGCAGGTACTTCCGACGTAGAAGCCTCGTCCTGTGAGGTCAACGGACAGGAACCAAGCTTCCGGAGGGAAGTGAGGCCTGTTGCCGCAGGGAATGGTTCAGGCCCGGAAGGGAGCAGACTTACTGTGGACGTCTGGCGCCCACGGGGGAGCGGGGTGGAGAAGGAAGCCCTGTGGAACGGGGGTATGTGCGGTCGACCGATGACACGTTCCCATTCTCTGATTTCTATGGTGAAAGTTGCTATTATCGGAGCGACAGGGCAGGTTGGATCCTATGCTGCCCATGCAATATCGCAGATTCCACAGATCAAGGAGGTTACCCTCTTTGGCCGTGATGGAAACCAGCAGTACCTTGAAGGGCTCTCCCGTGATCTGGTTGATTCATTTGCAGCCCGTGGAACAAATACAAGGATAAGCTGGAGCTGTGATGAGAAGGATCTCCGTGGATCGGATATCATCATCCTGACATCCGGTGCTGCACGGAAAGCAGATCAGAGCAGACTCGATCTCGCTGTTGAGAACGGAAAGATCGTTGCCAGGTATGCCGAAAAGATCGGCAGGACAGCCTCAGAAGCACTTCTCCTGGTCATTTCAAATCCTGTTGATATCATGACAGCGGTCGCTCTGAAGTATTCAAATCTTCCACCACACCGTGTCTTCGGACTTGGAACACATCTCGACTCAATGCGTCTGAAATCCTGTATTGCCGAATTCTTCAATGTGCATGTATCTGAAGTACATACACGGATCATCGGTGAACATGGTGACACAATGGTTCCCCTCTGGTCAGCGACGACAATAGGTGGCATTCAGATTAATAACCTCCCGGCCTTCTCGCACCTTCCAAAGGACAAGATCATGGAACGAGTCAAGACGAGCGGGTCATTGATCATCCGGAGCAAAGGATCAACAGTCTATGGGCCGGGAGATGCAATTGCGACGGTCGTCCGGACAATTGTCGAAGATGAACACCGTATCCTTACCGTCTCTGCCTTCATCAAGAAGGAGGTGCATGATATTGGAAGTGTCTGCATCGGCGTTCCGGCACGTATCACACGCGGCGGTGTCTTTCCTGTACCGATAAAACTCCCCGATGACGAGCTGGAGGCTTTCAGAAACTCCACAGAGACGATTCGGAATGTGACACGACAGGTCTTTGAATCACTCGAAGAGAGAGAATAAAAAAAAATTAGATCATCCGGCTGAGATCGACGATCTCTGCACGGTCTACACCAGGAATATCAAGGAACTGTGACTCGATACCTTCTGTTGCACCTTCCTCATCCTGAATGACGGTTGCAACCTTGAGGGCGACGAGACCAAAGCCGATTGGCTCATCCCTCATATCTGAAACCCCTGGAATCTTCTCACGAATCGCTGCTTTTAATGCCTCAAGATCCACCTCAGGAGACTCGGGCATCACCTTCAGAATAACTGCTACTGCTCCCATCTTCACGGCCCCTGAAATCCACACTTCTGACAGGCATACTGGATGCTCTGATGTCTGCATCGTGCACACCGGCGTATCAGCTCGGCGCACTCAGGACACTTGAATTCAGTCGCGCCGCGCTCAGCGAGCGGAGCGTTGCATGACGTGCACTTAACCATTGACATAGTCGGACTCCCTTATATGATTGGGATACCTCGGTTATAATTCCTCTGTCCCGCCGGTGATGACGGTTCCGGAGAGAGGCTCCCCGGATAATGCCTGCCTGAGCGCATCGGAGCTTCTCCCATTGATAACCAGAGCAGAGATCCGCTTCCTCAGGATGAACGGGATACACGCAGGATCGACAGTATCAGTGACAACCGGAGAAGAGACCTCGGAAAGCAGCCTTCCTTCTGAGATGATGCCGTCGACCGATTTGAGAAGGATCAGCGGGAGGTCGAGGCGCCATGCAACCCATGCGGCTATTGTATCCGATGTGATGTCCCAGGAATGTGGAAGGGGATCCTCCCTTCGCATCAGACAGTATGGCAGAAGGACCGACGGCTCATTAACGCGCACGATCCTGTCGGTTGTCGGAATTCCATGGGACCCGATATAATGGCCATACTGCTCCATCGCAGATATCGCCATCCAATGAGCGGCATCAGCATCGGGATCAAGGTCCCGGACCGCATCTGCAAAAGCGCCGCCTCCGGGAACGATAAGAGAACCTGTCCCATGATCAGTGAGAACCTGTACCAGACCAGGGACGATATCACGCAGGCTCCCCCCAAGCTTGATGACGTATGCAGGCATCCCCATGTACAGAAATGAAACCGGGACGGTAAAAAAGGAATAGATCAGATCTCTTTCATGCACAAGAGCATCCTCCCACTCTTGATTCTGCTTCTGCTCATCCCGGCAACCGTATCTGCCGGGATCACCGTCGTCGCCTTCTGCCCGGACCCCTATCTCCCCCATGATCCGGACGAGTTCATCGTCCTCTCTGGAGAGGGATCGCTTGACGGATGGACGATAAGGGATAATCAGGCGACACTCAGTTTTCCACCCGGAACAAGGATCAATGGGGAGCTTGTCATCGCACGGCAGGCTGAAGCTTATAAACTGACGCATGGTACATACCCGGATTATGAATGGGAGGAGTCAACCCCGGCAGTCCCAAACGTCATCAGAGAAGGGCGGTTTATTCTCGCCAATGCCGCTGATGAGATCACGCTGCATTATCATGATGAACTGAGGTTTGAGATCGCCTGGCCACGTGATATCCGGTCCCGTGAAGGGCAGGTGCATCGGATCATTGACGGAGAGTGGAATCCCCGCCCCTTCATGATCGGCCAGAGCGACTTCTCCCCACTGCGTGTCGAGGGGGTCTCTGCCACCCTCTTCGTCTCCCCCGACTCTGCATACGAGGTTATTGAAAAGGCGATCCTCTCAGCTGATCATACGATCCTCATGTCAGTCTATGAGTTTACCCACCCCGGAATAGCAGATCTCATCCGGGATGCCCACACACGGGGGGTTGATGTACGGATCCTCCTTGAGGGAGGTCCCGTCGGAGGGGTATCACCCGATCAGACAAACCTCCTCTCAGGGCTGAACCGGACAGGCATTCCGGTCGATATGATGGGATCTCCCGGGGGAGAACGGGCCAGGTACCGGTTCCTGCATGCCAAATACCTTATCATCGATGGAGAGTCCGTCATCATCACAAGTGAGAACTTCAAGGAGAGTGGAATTCCGTTACCAGGATTTGAAGGAAACAGGGGGTGGGGAGTATGGATCCATGACCGCCGGTTTGCCGATTACTTCTCCATGGTCTATGCAGAAGATGCTGTGGGAAGGGATATCACCCCGATCATGCCGCTGTCCATAACCCAGGAGCCGCAGAGAATCAGCGCCACCGCCTGGAGATCACGGTATGCACCGATCCAAATCCATGATGCAACGGTTATGCCGGTCATCTCGCCCGACACCTCCCGGCTTGTACCCGCAATGATCGCTGAAGCAACGAGATCAGTCGAGATACAACAGGCATACATCAGAAACTGGACAAGGAACGATCCGAATCCATGGCTGGATGAGGCGGTCGCTGCCGCTCACCGGGGGGCGCATGTCCGGATTCTCCTTGACGCAACATGGTATAATATCGCTGGTGATAATGACAACGACGAGATGGTTGCGTTCATCAACGCCTATGCGCAACAAGCCGGTATTCCCCTTGAGGCACGACTCTTCGATGCACGCCGTCCAGGAATCACCAAGATCCATAACAAGGGGGTTATCGTTGATGGCCAGGCAGTTCTGGTCTCCAGCATCAACTGGAATGAGAACTCCCCGATGAATAACCGGGAAGCCGGGGTGATCATCGAACACCCGGACGCCGCTGCCTACTACCTCAGGGTCTTTAATGAGGACTGGAGGAGTGGATACCAAAGCCGGGATTCTCCGGTCAGTGAGAGAGACTGGACAAAGCCGGCTATCGCGACCGCGATGCTGATCTTCTTTGCAGGGATCATCATCGGGAGGAGATACCTCAGATAAAAAAAGGGAAGTTATCGACGCTCTTTCTTGGCGCACCGGCAGATATCACAGATGGTGATGCTGCCGGAGCCATCATTCATGACGGTAAAGGCCCATCGATCAAGCATCTCTGCCATATCATCGGAGAGCTCTATATCTCCTGACCCGCGCTTTCTGCTCAGGTACTGTGATATGGCGGCACGTGAGATCCCAAGACGGCGGGAGACCTCGCTCTGCCTCACACCCTGCCTCTGAACCAGACGGCATACCAGCTCTGCCCGCATACGGGGGAGATAGTTCCGTGCCAGCTCGTCACAGAGCATGATGTCGCAGAGCGGCCTCTTCATGCAGTTGCCCTCTGTGGTTCACTCACCCTGCATTCATAGATGATCTGCCGTGCATCCCTGAAGTTAAACTTCTCAAGGATCAGACCCTGATCCTTAAGGCGCTTCAGGGCATACCGCACCGTTCGGGGTGCGAGGCAGCTCTCTTTAACAATATCCTTATGTGTCATCGAACCACCCTGCTCAAGCAGATGGAGAACCTTCTGCGAGGAGGGGGGTAACAACTCGGGATGCATAGGTATATGTTAACGCTGTTAACATAAGAACCTATCGCTTGATAAGAGGTCAGAGTTAAATGGATCTTTATGGTACACCGGCCTGAAAGAAAAGCCCTCATCCTCCTTGCAGGATCCCTTCTTATCATCCTCCTCATCCATGCAGGAATCACAATGGCAGGGCCGGGAGCATTCACAAAGCCCTTCAATCCGGATCTCCCTGATGGATCAAGGGTCTCACTTGAGGGATCGGTGGAGGATATCCGACAGACCCGGACAGGCGGGCATTGGAGTGCTGTCATCTCCGGAACCCGGATATTTATTCCACGAGGAACCGGCGATCCCGGACTCAGGATAGGTGATCAGGTCACTATCTATGGAATCCTTACAACGTACGACGGGGAGAGGGAGATCACGATACAGAGTGCAGGAGATATTATCAGGCACTGACCCATTATCGGGGCCTGGATTCAAAGATATCAGACTGGCTCTCCTCATCGAAACGGACCTTCCCAAATTCCTTCTTCCGGGTTGAATCCTTGATCTCGATCTTCGCATCCTTCTTCGTCTTCTTCCCCTCAACCCCAAAACCAGGAGAAGAGTCGCCATTATTGATTGTGATACGGGACATCAACGGGGTATTAGCCCCCTCCCAATATAAGAGTGTTGGAGAGGTTATGGGTTCAGAGCCCATCCCGGGGGATCAGCTGTGAATCCGACAGCCCACATGACGACCGTGAAGAGGAAGATCGTCCAGAAGAAAACACCAATCAGGTTTAATGCCCATCCGGATCGGACGAGTGTTTTGATATCGATATACCCGGTACCGAACGCAACCGCATTTGGCGGGGTTGCCACAGGGAGCATGAATGCAAGAGATGCACAGACCGCAGCTGTCATCATCAGAACGTAGGGGTGCAGGCCCATCGAGACGGAGGTGACTGCCATGATCGGCATCATCACCGAGGCGATGGCGGTGTTTGATGAAACCTCAGTAAGGAGCGAGACGACGAGCGCAATGATCAGGGCAACCACAGCGATCGGGAGGAGATAGAGCATCGAGAATGAATCAACGATAAGCCCTGCAAGTCCGCTCTTAATGAATGCAGCCGAGAGGCAGAGACCACCACCAAAGAGGATCAGAATACCCCATGGAATCTTCTCTGCCCATTCCCAGTTCATCGTGAAGATCCCCTCTTTCCAGTTCACGGGGAGAACAAAGAGAAGTACTGCGGCAAATATTGCAATCCCGGTATCAGAGATACCAGGGAAGATGAGATCCAGACCCGGAACCGTCACTCCACCAATATCCTTCGTCTTGGCAAAGATCCACGAGAATGCAGCAAGAAGGAAGACGAAAAGTGTCCACTGCTCTCCTCTGCTCATGGGGCCAAGCTCGTCCATCTCCTGTTTAATGACATCCTTTGCCTGGGAGAGTTTTCTTGGAAGATGACGGTATGGCACCTTAATCAGCCAGAGCCAGACGATGGGGATGAGCATTGTCGCAAGAGGAATACCAAACTTCATCCAGGTAAAAAAGTCGATCTCCGGAGCCTCCGGGAAGAGGATCTTCATCTGGGCTATGAAAATACCATTCGGAGGCGATCCGATGATCGTTCCGATACCACCAATATTGGCGGCATAGGCAACAGCAATGACCAGGCATCCTGCAAAGTCACGCTGCTCCTCATTCATCTCATTGAGTTTGGTATTAATTCCTGGCATCACCGTTGCAATGATTGCTATGGCGATTGGAATCATCATCATCGCTGTGGCAGTATTTGAGATCCACATCGAGAGGAATGCGGTTGCAACCATGAAACCAAGAATGAGCCGTCGGGGACTGGTTCCAACGATATTGATAATATGAAGGGCAATTCGCCGATGAAGCCCCCAGCGCTGCATCGACATTGCGATGATAAAACCACCCATAAAGAGGAAGATGACGGGGTCCGCATACGGAGTCGTCGCCTCTCTCACCGTGAGAACCCCAAGGAAGGGGAAGAGGACAATGGGAAGAAGTGCAGTCACCTCAAGAGGGATCGCTTCAGTCACCCAGAATATCGCCATCAGGACTGTCACAGCAAGGACATACCGTGCCTCAGTGGGGATGACCGCCGGATCTATCGGCACCAGCAGGAGCGTAAAAAACGCCAGTAAGCCGATTGCTTTCCCGATCTCTTTCTTCATTCCTTCACTGTATTGAAGTCAGAGGATATTAGCATTCCTTTTTGTATTATCATCATTGCGGAGGGGCGAAGGATCGGGTCATCATCAAAGAAATGCAGTTTGTTTTGGAGTGAATATATCTCATTAATTCTCCTTTCCAAGCTTTTCAAGGGCTTTTTGCACCGAACGTCTGACCCGCTCACTCTCATCGTCCACTGCAGAGCGAAGAGCCTCTTCTGCCCTCTCCCCTCCGATCTCTCCAAGAGCCCATGCAGCCTTCTCCCGGACAAGCCGCTCAGGATCTGTTATCAGAATATGGGCAAGTCTCTCCACGGCCTCTGGATCACCAATGCCACCCAGCCCCTCGGCTGCACCGATCCTCTGCCATTTATCGTCATCGTCGAGCATCGAAATCAGGTGGGGAACCGCCTCGGGATCTCCAAGCCTGCCAAGAGATTTTGCAGCGATCCAGCTGACATCAACATGGGGATCCGAGAGAGCTTCGATGAGAGGCCCGACTGCCCTCAGATCACCCTCCCCACCAAGAGCCTCCGCGGCCCGCCACCGGAAGGTCAGCGTCCCTTCACGAAGAAGTGTTATCAGATGAAAGAAGAGCTCATCCTTCTTTGCCACACCATTTACAAGTTCCGCCATCAGTCACACCTACGCCGCATACGATATTGGGTAACATAAATGTGCTGATCGCGATCCTCTTATGCCCCGACCTCCCATGGTACTTATATGGAGACCGAGAGAGGTGAAGAGTGCCGCACCTTTGCGGTAGCGCCTGGCGAGAAGATCGATATCCTCGAGCTTGAAGAGCTTGGTCGGCGATATGATATTACGATCTACCTGTACTTCGAGGAAGAACTTGCCAGAAAGGTATCAATCTCCGACGATCTTGCCATGTATAAAGAGGTTCCTGAATATGAACGCCCTTTTATCCGGCTTGAGTCTTTTATATCCTTTGCAGGAAGCCAGGATCCAGGGTTTCGGGATAAGCTCTCTGAACTTCCGCTGATCCTTGAGGTCATCGCCTGCGGAGAGGCAGTCATCGAGGGAGAAGAGCGCCGGTATATTACCACACTGATGCCATTTCTTGACGAGATGGAAGCCCTTGAGATCTGAGATCTCAACCGGTGCTCCCGTCATAATGCCGCCCTGCGAGGGCGGCAGCATATATCACGGCTCCCAGAAGGATGATCATCGCTCCTGAAGGGAGATCAAGGGTATATGAAAGGGTAATTCCTGCAAGAACCGTGCCAACCCCGATCAATATGGCGGTCACCATCATCGTCGGCAGCGTCCGGGAAAACAGCCGTGCGGTTGCAGCAGGGAGTGTCAGAAGAGCGATGACGAGGATGATCCCGACGACCGATATAAGAAGGACGACGGTGACTGCGATCAGAAGAAAGAGAAGAAGCGTCAGCCCACTGACCGGCAGCCCCATGATTTTTGCATACTCCTCATCAAAAGTGACCGCTGCCAGCTGATTAAAGAAGACCGATACAACCGTCAGGATCAGCAGAAGAAGCAGCCCCATCATCATGATATCCTGACGGGGAACAAGCAGAATATTTCCAAAGAGATAACTGAAGAGATCCGGCGCATATCCGGGTGTGAGTGCAATAAAGATGACGCCGGCTGCCATACCGGTTGCCCAGAGCGCACCAGTTATGGTATCGGTATCCTGAAGCTCATGGGTCCTGAGATACCAGATCAGAAATGCTGCACCAATTGTAAAGAGAAATGCGCCAAGGAGGGGATCGATCCCCAGGAAATAGCCAAGTCCCACCCCCCCGAAGGCTGCATGAGAGATGCCTCCACTTGTTGTGACCATCCTTCTGACGACGACGAAACTGCCGGTGATCCCACAGGCAATGGCAGCGATAACTCCGGCAATGATTGCATTCTGGAAGAAACCATACCCAAGTATCTCAAGCATCATCATGCTCCCTCAGTACCCGGTGCGGGACCCCATGGGCGATGAGATCGACAGGGCAGCCATACACCGATGTGAGCATCTCATCGGTTATCATCGCATCACCATGGGTGTAGAGGGCGATTCAAACATGCAATCCGATTTACCTTCCCGGATATCGCCCCGATATCATGCGTAACGATGATCACCGTCATCTCGTCAAGAAGTGTATTGATAAGACTGAAGAACTGCTCTTCAGTCGGAGCATCGACATAGACGGTCGGCTCATCAAGGATCAGAAGGCGTGGCTCTCCTGCAAGTGCCCGGGCAATGATCACACGCTGCTGCTGGCCACCGGAGAGGGTCGAGATGGGGAGATCCCCGACACCGGAGAGGCCGACCATGCCAAGCCCCCGCTCCGCTGCCTCATGATCCTTGTCCCTGTATCTCCGAAGCAGGCCGGGAAGATGGGAGAGACGCCCCTGCAGTACCATCTCTGTAACCGTGATCGGGTATGAGAAGTCGAAGGTATGGAACTGGGGGACATATCCGATCATCCGCCTGCCTTCACCTGGGGGATGGCCGAAGATGGATATTCGCCCCGATGAGAGGGGGAGAAGACCGAGAAGGGCTTTGAGCAGGGTGGTCTTCCCCCCGCCGTTTGGCCCGATGACTGCGGCGAAGTCATGCTCCCATACCTCCCAGGATACACCATCAAGGACGACATTCTGTCCATACCGGACGGACACATCCTCCATCAGAAGAGCCCGTGTCACCTCATCGCCTCTTCAAGAGCTTCAGCAACATGAATGAAGTTATTGAGATACTCTTCTGCAAGCGGATCGATCACGACAACCATCGCGCCCGCCTCTGCTGCAATCACCTCCGCGGTCTTCTGTGAGAACTGCGGCTCGACAAAGATGATGGAGATCTCATCCTCACGGGCAATCCTGACTATCTCTGCAATATCGCGTGCAGTCGGTTCCCTCCCTCCGAGATGGACGGCGATCTGTTCCAGATCATACTCCCTCGCAAAGTATCCCCAGGCATCATGGGTGACGATGAAACGCCTGATACGGAGATCCGCCAGATCCTCCTGGATTCGGGCATCGATCCCACTGATCGCCTCATGGTACCCGTCAAGGTTCTCCCGATAGAATGCCTCACCATCAGGATCGATCAGAATGAGGGATGTGGCAATCGATTCAGCCATAACCCCCCCGTTCGCTGGAGAGAGCCAGATATGTGGATCATATCCTCCATCGCCATGACCACAGCCGCAATCATGGTGATCATCCATCAGGATCAGATCAATACCATGAGAGAGATCAACGATCCGCAGGTGGGGATTTTGCGAGGAGAGGCGTCCAACAAGCTGATCCTCAAATGGAAAGAGACCTTCCCCAACCCTGAAGAAGAGATCGGACCGGGATATTCTGCGAATCTGGCCGGGTCCCGGTTCAAAGGTATGAGGCTCGGAACCCGGAGGAACAACGACTGTCACCGAGACGCGATCCCCTCCGATCACCTCAACCATCTCTTTCATCGGAGGGATCGTGACCGCGATCTGGAGTACACCATCCGAAGAGACGGTATCATTCCGGATGCATCCCGAAGAGAAGGATGCGATAAGGACGAGCAGGAGGATCAGAAGTACAGCCCTCATCATCAATCACTCCGGGGAGCAGCAGACCGCATCATGATCGATACGGCCACAGACCGACATCGTCGGGTGACCGCATGATGCGCAGATCCGGTTTATCGCCTCACGCGAGACATAATGCTCAAATTTTTTCACTTCCGCACAGGCTTCACCGGGGGTAAAACCATAGTGCGAAAAGAGAAGGGAGAGAATTTTATGCCGCCTCTCAAGAAATTGAGCCATTTGATAGCCATCTTCAGTGAGATGGGCATCAGAATACGGCCGATGGACAAGGAGACCGGCTTCTGCAAGATCCTTGATCACCTTCGTCCCGGTTGATGGGGAGACACTAAAATACCTGGCAATATCCATCGTTGTCACACGACCTCCTGCCTCCAGAATGAACTTCAGATACTCTGCTCTTCCGGGTGTTATCTCAAATTCATCGAGAGATGACATACCCTGAACAGCATTCTTAAGATAATATAATTTTCGGTTACCGACACTTCTTTTTTTCCAGCGATGATCATCTCTTTGTAGTATGACGCCAGAGGATTCGATCAGAGGAGTCCATAATGACAGGGAGACGTATCTTTCAGAAGCCGGTCGTGGTCGTGAGCCGGTGTATCGAGTTTGATCATGTGCGGTATAATGGAGACATGATCACAAGTCATGCGGTCTCGTCGATGAAGCCACATATCACCTTCATCCCAATCTGCCCGGAAGTTGAGATCGGGCTTGGCATCCCCAGGGATACGATCAGGATCGTGCTGACTGAAGAAGGAGAACGACTGATACAGCCATCCACCGAACGGGATCTCACCGATGAGATGTCCACCTTCTGCTCATCGTTTCTTGACAGCCTGCCGACTGTGGACGGATTCATCATGAAGAATAAATCACCGACCTCCGGTATCTCGGAGGTGAAGAGATACCCATCTGCAGGGAAATCCTCACCCGTCGGAAAAGGACCGGGATTCTTCGGCAGAATGATACAGGAACGGTACACCGACCTCCCCATCGAGGATGAAGGGAGAATACGGAACCGGAGGATCCGGGAGCACTTCCTCACCCGTATCTTCTGCCTTGCCGATCTCCGTGCCGCAGAAGAGAAGGGAACGATGGAGGCGATCATCAGGTTCCATACGCAGAATAAGCTCCTCTTCATGGCATACAGCCAGCCGATGCTTGGAAAGCTTGGAGCCATCGTGGGAAACCGGGAGCGGCAGCCGGCTGCTGATATTTTTAGTCAGTACAGACCGATACTCCTTTCAGGAATGCGAAGGGCTCCACGCTTTACCTCTGAAATAAATGTCGCCCTCCATTCTTTCGGACATCTGAAGAAGACCATCTCCCGGGACGAGAAGGCGTTCTTCCTTGATGAACTTGAGGCATACCGACAGGGAAGAACGCCGCTATCAGCACTGAAGACCCTGCTCCGGGCATGGATTCTCAGGAGCAGCACCCCGGAGCTGGCAGAGCAGACATGGTTTGCACCCTACCCGGATCCATTGATGATCCTCGATCCTGAGGATACCGAACGAGGGCGTGATATGGAGATCACCTGATCAGGTCACCCAGCAGGTAATGATGCCGGTGGCCGGTGATCCGCACCCGTTGGGCACTCCCAATCTCCAGAGGTTCGCTGATGATGATCGGTCGGTAGGCACGGTCCCGGGTGGTGACAGTTCCCTCTTTGACAACCTCGGTCACCACCACATCCATCTCCTCACCGATGAAGGATGTATAGATCTCATCAAAGATCCCGCGTGCAACTGCCGTCGCCTGCCGTGATCGATCCTTCTTGAACCGGTCCGGCATATCATACCATGATGCGGCAGGGGTGCCCGGCCGGGCAGAGTACCGGGTGATATTGATCTTCTCCGGCCGGATCGCTCTCAGGAGATTGATCGTCTCAGAAAACTCCTCCCCGGTCTCACCGGGGAACCCGCAGATGATATCGGTTGAGATCCGGGCATACGGAAATTCCTCTCGTATCATCTCTACAATCCGGATGACATCATCCCGGGTGTACCGCCGGCCCATCCTCCGGAGCACAGTATCGGACCCGGACTGTATGGGGATATGAAAGAATGAGAAGATACGATCATCCCGGCATGCACGGAGAACCTTGCCAAGGACAGGATTGAGGGTATCAGGGTTCATCATCCCCATCCTGATCGCAAATGTTAAGATCCGATCCGAGATCCATGCCCCAGGCAGATACATCCTGTGCCGTCAGCTGGATCTCCACTGCACCCCTCGCAACCCGTCCCTTCAGCTGCCTGACCACCTCCTCCACCGGATAACTCAGAAGAGGGCCACGTGCCTTTTTTGTGATACAGTATGTACAGTGGCCGGTGCATCCCCGGGCGATCTGGATCACCGCCACCCGCCCATCTGGCTGGGTTCCGGCAGACTGAAAGTGATGATGAATCGTATCCGGATCGATCACGACACCGCCACAACCGGGATCGATCTTCGGGAGGCAGCCGGTGACATAGACCTCCCGGCCTCCGAGGTGGGAGAGGCGCTGCCGCATCTCCCGTTCGGTCTTCTCAACAACGATACAGGTATTGAGAACGATTGTGTCTGCTTCGTCTGACGATCTGACGATCTCACATCCCTGCCCCCTCAGGATGACCGCTATCTTCTCGGAGTCGCCGGCATTGTATGTACACCCGTAGGTCTCGATGTACACCCGTTTCCTCTCTATCTGACTGATTGGATCCTGTGAAGCCATCGCTGATATCCTAAAAGTTTGGGGGTGCAGAAAGAAGAAACCACGCATCAGAGCAGATTCGTGAGAAGGTGGTATCATCCACCACCCAAAGGAAGAGAGAAGATATATGAAATCCTGAGATCCCAAAAAGATGAATGAATGATAGTGACGAAGCCAGGCGAATCGCGTTGATCCGAAGCTATGCCAATTCCCTCAGCGTTGATCGAGAGCATGATGAGCAGGTGATGAAGAATGCACTCCTCCTCTTCGACGGGCTTGCCCCACTCCATGCTCTCGGTGATGATGCACGGTTTCTCCTGACAGCAGCCGCACTCCTCCATGATATCGGCTGGAGCCAGGGGCCAGAGGCGCACCATAAGAGCAGCCAGCGACTGATCAAAGAGGACCGAACCCTCCCCCTGGATAACAAGGAGAGGGTGATCATCGCCCTTCTTGCACGGTATCACAGAAAAGCGCTCCCTTCATTGAAGCAACGTGAGTATGCCGGGCTGGATGACGAGGAGAGGGCCCTTGTCAGGGTGCTCTCCTCCATACTCAGGATTGCAGACGGCCTTGATCGGACACACCAGTCCCTTGTCAGGGATATTGACGTCACCATCGTCGATACAGGAGTGACGATCACCTGTTCATCAGAACAGGAGGGAGATGCCGAACGATATTATGGGATCCAGAAAGCAGATCTCTTCACCAGAACCTTCGGCAGGGAGGTCGCCATCGAATGGAGAGTACAGGATTAACGCGAGAGACGCCCGGCAAGCCGCTCAAGCCATGACTTCCGGAGCTCGCGTTCACGGAGATCCTCTTCCAGCTCCCGGATCTGTGACCAGAGGGTTCGAAGCTCTGCTCGTGATGCCAGAACCTCCTCCCTCAGGAGAGAGATCTCGCGGATGATCTTCTCATTGTCGGCCTTCATTCCACCCCGGATACCACCCACCATCTGATCGATACGGCCGACTGCGTCACCGGTCCGACGAAGAGAGATGAGGACCTCATCACCAAGCTCCGGGGCAGGTGGCGGCGGAGGGACCGATACAGGTTTTTCTGCATCATCATCTGTTGATGACGCAATATCCTCAAGCGATCGCCCTCCTTTCAGAACTGATATGATAGGGCCGCGACTGAGCCCCTGTGCAGTGAGATCTGCGATCACCCGGAATTTTTTGACCGCGGACTGGTCAAAGAGCCTGACCTTGCCAATTGTTCTATACGGGAGATGGTCCCCATACTCATCGGCATACTGCCTGATGAGATCCTCGGGAAGGGAGAGGAGGGCTGCTATCTCTGCTATTCGGACTGTATCTTCTTTCATCACGGAATCACTCTGCTCATGATACTAGGAAAGTCTACTACATAACCCTCGTTATCTGTCTGCTCGATAATGGCCGGGGTTCCCCAACGGGAAAGGACTTATGGCAGCCAGATGACATGTACTTCATATCAGAATGACCCCGCCAGGTGCACCCCCAGAAAACCCGGAGGACCGGAAATTCAGAGGTATCCTCATCAAGCAGGAGGCATTCAGCGCAGACCTGAAAGGGGAGAAGATCATCCTCTCACCCGAATCGGGGGCAGGAGCGCGGCGTGAGTTCCATCGGTCAAACATCTTTGATGTTGTTGCTGAGACGAATCCGGATGGGCTCCCCTCAATCGCCCTTGCGATCAACGCAGGTGGCGTGGTCCGCCGCATGATCCTTGCATTCCCTGAATGGGGAGGGGGAACGGCTTCCCGTGACCGTTTCAGGGAGATGGTGCACCAGATGAAACAGGGCGGGCCTCCATCCCCACCATTAAGCGGATCAACGGTCAGGATCAAAGGATCCGAGTACAGGCTGGAGATCCTCGAAGACGGGATCACCATCACACCTGCATCAGGTGGGGGCGCTCCACGATCCTATCAGCGCTCAGCAATAGAAGGATACCAAAGAGAAGAGGGAGAGATCCCATCACTTATCCTAAGGATACATGCAGGTGGTGCAGTCAGGGAGATGATCCTCGCTTTCCCGGAAGGGGGTGCGACACGGGATCAGGCAGAAACAGCAATCGCGAAATTTTTTACGGGATCAAGGGTTGAGGAGAAGAGAGAGTTTGTTTTTATCGACTCGATCCCCGGGGCCCTCATCAAAGGGCAGCCCTTTACGATATGGATCGCCGATGCAGGTGTCAGGATAACACCGGAGTCGGGTGATGGGACCGGGAGGGAGTTTCTGAGATCGGATCTCTTCGATGTCGTCTCCGAGTTCACTCCTGATGGAGAGTATGCCGCTGTACTCGCCATTATGACCGGAACCGGTGTCCGCCGGATGAAGATCATCTTCCCGGACGGAATGACCAGCCGGGATCGGGCAGTCAGGTACCTCAAAGATATCATCAATGGAGTACTCCGGAAAGCCCCACACGGTGAGACAAAGCAAGAGAAGAGAGCCACCGCAAGGGAATATCCAATCTGCCAGCGATCCGGATTGATGAGCCCGGAGGGGAGACGGGGGATTCTGCTCACCTCGCAGAGGCTGATCATCTATGAGGGAGATGAGCAGAATGTTGAAATCATCAGAGAGCACCCGCGCCGTTCTATCCTTGACGCATCACCCTGTATAGACACCTCTGGTGAGCCGTCAATCCTCATCTCCTACATGGACAAGGATAAGGAGATTGGTCAGCATCATCTTACATTTCCAGAGGAAGAAGAACGGAATGCATGGATTACCCTTCTGACCTCCGACGAGACGCCACCCCCCCTCATCGAGGAGGAGGATCAGGAGACCATCCCCCATGAGGAGGAGGAGACGAGACATGAAGAGGAGGCTGAGGAGGAGGAGGACGAAGATTCACCGCCCGAGGATGAAGGGGAGCCCCCGACATGCCTGCGCTGTCCGGTCTGCAGCACAATACTCGCACCGGAGAGTCCCTGGTGTGACATCTGTGGCATCAGGGTCTCACCGGAGAGAGACTGGAGGGGGAAGGTGGATGAGACGGCCTGCATCGATTTTCCATCACCCCCCCGGGAGTATGGGAGGTTTCTCACATTTCTCATTGCACCCTCCGGGGCTGAGCGATTCCGTGATGATCCCCTCCATAAACCGCTCCTCGTCTTCATTTCAGCAGTCCTTCTCTGCACATTCAGCAACCTTCTGGCCATTACGGCAGTATACCGGTATCATGGTATCGATCCCTCCCTCTACCCTGTATTGACAGAGATGACGACAGATCCCGGAGCCGCAGCATTTTTTACTCTGAGTCTCCTTCTGATCGCCTCTCTTCTGGTTCTTGTGACAAGCATTATTGCACATCTGATCACCGGCAGGATTGATGGAGGATTTGGGATTACAACCAGGATCACCCTTTATTCGATCCTTCCGTTCGGAGTGGCAGGCCTCATCCCGGGTATCGGGATCCTTCTTGCTGCATGCTGGTCGATCATCATCATCTCAATCGCACTCAGGAGCATCTTCGATTTTTCAGCCCCGGCATCCCTCTTCCCGCCAGCCCTCTCCTATTCGGTATTGCTCACCCTGATTGTTCTTCTGCCGGGAGGTCTCCTCTGATGAGATCATTCCTTGCCATCCTTCTCATCCTTCCATTCATCTGCGCAGTCGGATCAGCGGCCTTTCCCACCATCACCAGTGACACCACAACAGGGGTGGCACCGGCGACCATCACCTTTACAGGATCGGTGATCGGTAATGAAGAGAGCCCGGCCGACTGGTCATGGAAGTTCACCCGATCCGGCGACCCATCAAGCAGGGAGCCTCTCGTTGCAAGCGGCAACCCGGTCACTGTCACCTTTGACCGTGCCGGCACCTGGCATGCAACCCTTCAGGTGAGTGTGGATGGAAGGCATCCCGTGAGCAAACCGTATAATGTTATGATCCATGAGAGGGATGCCGTACCCGAACCGGCATTCACCGCAAGCACAAGAACCGGGACAGCACCGCTCACCGTCACCTTCACCGACAGATCAACGAACACCCCGACGA
>SL_3KL_010_SEDDRAFT_10001530_pt1 | contig 21068 bp, 17 predicted proteins | sample SodLakKL_010_SED_2_FD_10381 | JGI IMG/M metagenome (IMG submission 10381) | reverse complement strand
GTTGCCAACCTGTATCCATTCAGTGAAACCATTGCCAAACCGGATATAACCCCGGCTGAAGCTACCGAATATATCGATATCGGCGGACCGACAATGATCCGGGCGGCTGCTAAAAATTATGCTCATGTCGCAGTTTTAAGTAACCCCGGTCAATATCAGACTCTGATTGATGAATTACAGAAAAACGAAGGTTTACCATTTTCTGTCAGACAAAACTTTGCACGTAAAGCTTTTGAACACACAGCCGCTTACGATGCTGCAATCAGCAACTATTTTGCTGAGCTGGATGAACTTAAAATTCCCGATCAACTGTCGGTTGCATTACCCAAGTCTTCTGATTTGAGATATGGTGAAAATCCTCATCAAAAGGCGGCGGTCTTTGGTAATCAGAAGCAGTGGATTGACTGTTTCCATGGCAAAGAACTAAGCTACAATAACTATCTCGATATTGATGCCGCACTGGAATTAATCAGCGATTTTGAAAATGAAAAGCCAACAGTTGCAATATTCAAACATACCGTTCCCTGCGGAGTTGGGACGGCTGATACTGTTATTGAAGCTTACAAAAAAGCTTTTTCAACCGACACTGTTTCTCCGTTTGGCGGGATTGTGTGTAGTAACACTGCCATTACCAAATCAGCAGCTGAAGAGATTGATAAAATATTCACTGAGATTATCATTGCCCCTGATTTTGAAGAATCTGCTGTTCAGTTACTTAAGGAAAAGAAAAACCGCCGGCTTGTAAAAATGCTGGATCGTCCTTTAACTGAGAACAGTTTTAAGTTCAGATCTATTTTTGGCGGTGCACTTGTGCAACAGCCGGATTCAGTCACAGTGGACCGAAACGATATAAAAGTTGTTACAGAACGCAAGCCGACTGAAGAGGAGTTATCCGATCTTTTATTTGCCTGGAAAATTGTGAAACATATAAAGTCGAATGCTATCGTATATGTGAAAAACGGGCAGACCTGCGGAGTTGGTACCGGTCAGACCAGCAGGGTTGACAGTTCTGAAATTGCAGTTCGAAAAGCTGAAAAAGAAGGAATCTCTTTAAAAGGAAGTGCTGTTGCATCCGATGCTTTTTTCCCGTTTGCCGATGGAGTTGAAGCTGCAGCAGCAGCCGGTGCCACTTCAATTATCCAGCCAGGTGGCAGTGTTCGGGATCAGGAAGTAATTGATGCCGCAAATCGCCTGAATTTGGCTATGGTATTTACTGATATTCGCCATTTCAGGCATTAATAGTCATATTGGTAATTTCAAAAGTATCGTTCGCAAATAGAGATACAATCTCGTATTTTTATATGTTAAACCTCCATTTGTAAATCAAAAAAATTCGATGTCAGACGTCTATACCCAAACCAAGAAAAGCACATCAAAGAATCAAACAAAAAAAGGACTCTTTGATTTTTTATATACAGATATTGCAATTGACCTTGGCACAGCTAACACACTTATCTATTCAAGGGATCAGGGTATCGTGCTGAATGAGCCTTCAATTGTTGCTTTAAATACTCAAAATGACCCTGTTGCTACCGGTCACGAAGCACAATTAATGCACGAAAAAACTCACCGCAATATCCGTACAGTGCGTCCACTGCGTGATGGCGTAATTGCTGATTTCGAAGTAGCTGAGCAGATGATTCGCGGCATGATCAAAAAGGTGAAGGTAAAGTGGTACTCATCTACCCGGCAAATGGTTGTGTGTGTTCCAAGCGGAATTACTGAAGTGGAGCGCCGGGCTGTGCGAGACAGTGCTGAACATGCCGGAGCCAAGGAGGTCTATCTTGTTGATGAACCCATGGCAGCCGCAATCGGAATCGGGCTGGATGTACATGAGCCGGTTGGTAACATGATTGTGGATATTGGCGGTGGTACTACAGAAATTGCTGTTATTGCCCTCTCGGGTATTGTTTATGCACAATCAGTACGTTTAGGTGGTGATGAACTGAACGACGATATCATCAACTATTTCCGCAGAAATCATAATCTGTTGATTGGTGAGCGTACTGCTGAAAAGATCAAATGTGAAATTGGAAGTGCGGCACCACTTGATGAAGAGTTAGAAATGATCACAAAAGGCCGTGATTTGGTAAATGGAGTACCAAGAACCCGGCAGGTTACCTCAAAAGATGTTCGGGAAGCGATCTCTGAGTCTGTGAATACTATTGTAGAATCCATTACAAAATCATTAGAGCAAACACCACCTGAGCTTTCCGCTGATATTCTTGATCGTGGAATTATGTTAACCGGTGGAGGTGCTCTTTTGAAAAACCTCGATAAGTTAATTATGGAAACTACCGACTTGCCGGTTCACATAGCTGAAGATCCGCTTACTGCTGTTGTAAGAGGAACAGGTGCAATTTTAGAAGATCTCGATTATTACAGAACTGTTGTTTCCTAAAATATTCGCAATAAATTAATGCGACGTGTAAAAGATGCAAAAGATTATATCATAACCGCCCTGCTGTTGCTTATTGCAATCAGCTTGATGGTTGCCAGGCATGACGGAGGTTTGCAAAATGCCCGCAAAGCATCTATTACACTGCTAAGTTATCTTGAGCAACCGCTCTCCAATATCCGGATTTATCGTCAGGCACTTACTACCAATACTTACCTGCATCGGCAAAATGTTGTACTTCAGGATGAATTAAGCCGTCTCAGGTCTGTAGAAGAAGAGAACAGAATATTGAGAGATCTTCTGAATTTACGTGAAGAGGTTGAGCATGATGTTTTACCCGTTCGTATAGTTGCAAAAGATTTAACAGGTTTCAGTAACTCCCTTACAGTAAATGCAGGAAGTAATGAGGGAGTTAAAATGGGAATGCCCCTTATAAATTCAGACGGATTAATTGGGCAGGTTATTCTTACGAGCAGAAATTTCTCGCAGGTATTGCCCTATTCAAACTCTCTTTTCAGAGTTAGTGCCCGTGTTCAGGGCACACGGGCTTATGGAATTGTAAGCTGGCAGGCTACAGGCCATAATGAGCTTGTTCTTAATCATATTCCGCAAACAATTGTGGTTGAACCCGGGCAAATGGTTGAAACCTCTGGTTATAGTAATCAATATCCGCAGGGTATACCGATTGGCGTAGTAACAAGAGTTGAACCGGGCGACGGAGTGGAGACACAAACGGTTTACCTGGACGCTTTGGTTGATCTTTTTACTTTATCTGAAGCTTTTATAAAAAAGTTTGAACCCGATACAACGATTATTGAACTGGAACTGCAACAGGAGGAGCTGTTTTGATCCGTTCAGAATTTACCAGAATGTTGCTTATTGGGTTAGGTATGGTGGCGATTCAGATTATTCTGCTTAGGCATCTGACAATTTTTGACGCAGAATCAGATCTTGTATTACTATTTCTGATTTGGATTTGTACTAAAACTTCGAAAACGGAATCGATTATACTTGCTGCAATACTGGATTGGCCCAGGACTCGCTTACCGATTTATGGGGCATCAATATGTTTGCAAAGGTGCTCACAGTATTTATCGTACATGGATTTTTAGAGCGAACCAGCGGTAACCGTTTCTTACTGTGGCAAATATTTCTGATAATTTTTGTTATCAGTTTTATACACAATAGTTTCTTTTTTGTCGTTAGTATTTTTTCGGAGCTTTATGCAAGTGATTTTGTCATTTGGAGTTTACTGCTGGTTAGCAGTTTATTTACAGCTTTAGTGGGTAGTTTCTTACAGCTTGTGCGGGTAGAAAATTAGTATGCAAAAAAAACGTCACTCTCAACACTTAAAAACATCAATTCGTATACTGCAAGCCATTGTAGTAATCGGAATGATTGTGCTATTTGGGCGTATAATCCAACTGCAGATTATCGACTATGATAAATATGCACCTTTAAGCCGTCAAAACTCTATACGAATGGATGTGGTTAATCCGGCTCGCGGTTTAATTCTCGACCGCCATGGAACCATAATTGTAGATAACCAGCCGATTTACTCCATTACCATCACTCCTGCTAAGTTCAGAATGGATAAACTGCACGTATTAGCAGAAATTTTGAATTTACCCGAAGAAGTGGTTTTAGAGAGAGTTCAGTTAGCTCAGCAATTCTCATGGCACAGAACCTCAAGGCTTTTCACTGAAGTGCCGTTTGAGGTGTTTTCAGCGATTGAGGAAAATATCTGGCGATTACCCGGAATTGGTAATCAAATTGAAAGTAAGCGCAACTATCCTTTAGAATTAAACGCATCGCATGCTTTGGGGTATCTCAGGGAAGCATCACGCGAAGATTATCTGCGGTCTGACGATATCCGACTTGGTGACCGGATTGGGAAGAGTGGCATTGAAATGGTTTACGAAGACTTTCTGAAGGGAAACAGAGGTACGCAGTATCTGCAGGTGAATGCATATGGACAGGCACTTGGAAACTATAACGACGGACAACTTGATATCTCGCCGATAAAAGGTTCTGACCTGGTCACCACACTTGATGCAGATCTTCAAATGCTGACTGAAAAGATCATGGAGAATAAGCGGGGATCCGTAGTTGCGATGGATCCGAATACAGGTGAAATCCTCAGCCTTGTAAGTGCACCTCAATACAATCTTGATAAACTTTCGGGGCGTATAGATGCTGAGTACTGGCAATCTATTAATGCCGATACGCTAACCCCGCTTTATAACCGTGCCATTTCATCAAGGCAGCCACCGGGATCAACCTTTAAGCCTTTTATGGGTTTATTTGGTCTGCATTTAGGTTTGGTAACTCCTGAAAAAGAGATCTACAATACAGGCGCCTATATACGCGGCAGGGCGTATCGTGATCTGGCAGACCCCGGTTACTATGACCTCGAAAAAGCATTGGCTAAATCGAGCAATACCTACTTTTTATGGATCATGGATCGAATTGCCACACAAGGCCATTTGAATGACTGGTCTCAAAAAATGAAAGATTTTGGCATGGGCATCTCAAATGGAATTGATCTGCCGTTTGAAACCTCCGGAATTATGCCAGACAGTACGTACCTCGATATGACGTTTGGCCGCAGAAACTGGAGTATCGGTGACCTGATGAACTTTGGGATTGGACAGGGGCTTGTATCTGTTTCTCCATTGCAAATGGCGGTGGCTGTAAGCTCGCTCGCAAATGGGGGTTACAGGGTTCAGCCACATATTGTGCACGCTATCAGAGACAATAATGGCACACTCAGCTATACAAATCCTCAAAGAACGAAAATAGATTGGGTAACGCAGGAAAACCTCGAAGCCGTGAAAAAAGGAATGCGTGGAGCAGTAACAGAAGGGAGCGGGCGTTTTTATGCTAATTTGCCCGATATTAAAGTTGCCGGTAAAACCGGTACTGCTCAAAACCCACACGGACAAAATCATGGCTGGTTTATTGCATATGCTCCGGCTGATGATCCTGAAATTGCCGTGGCAGTACTTATGGAAAATGCCGGCTTTGGATCGATCTCTGCTGCACCGGTTGCTTCTTTGGTTATTGAGCAATATCTGAAAGGTGAAATACTGCGCCCGCATGTGCTGAATTATGTTCTGAATTTTACACCGAGAGAAGAAACACCGGCAGACGATGACGAGGCAGATACGGAGGCGGCAGACGAATGATTAATCTGAAAGATTTTAGCTGGTCGGTTATATTTATATGGGTTGCACTTACAGGTATCGGCCTTGTTGCCATTTATAGCGCTACTCAGGGACCCGTATCCGAATTTTTGCCCTCGTATATACAGAATAATTTTTCAAGACAGCTTACCTGGATTGGCATATCGCTCGTGTGTTTAATTGCAATTCAGTTTACGTCGCCCCGTACATTCCAGGGTGTATCATACATTTTTTATGCAATCTGCTTAGCACTTGCTATACTAACTGTATTCATCGGTATTGAAGTAAGTGGCGGCAGAAGATGGTTGTCAATATTTGGTATGCGTGTCCAGATCAGTGAATTTCTGAAACTGGCAACTGTACTTGCTGTGGCAAATTATCTTACACACACCAGAAATGTATCGGTTAATGATTTTAAAACAGCATTAACAACTGTAATGCTGATCCTGGTTCCCGTAATTGTAATCATCATGCAGAATGATACCGGAACTGCGCTCGTTCTGCTTGCACTTATTCCGGTTGTACTGTTATGGTCAGGCCTGCCTTATGGTATTTCATTACTTATTATTTCACCGGCAATCATCGGCTATTTTTCTGTAATCAGCCTCCCGATTGGATTAGTTGTCACCGTTATTATTGCCTTAACGATCTTCTTCCTCCAAAAAATACCATGGCTGAGTATTTCCTCCCTACTGCTTGGATTTGTTGTAGTTATTGGCACTGAAGTGGCCCTGCAGGAAGTTCTTCAGCCACACCAGCGGGCAAGAGTAGAGGCGTTTGTAAACCCTACACTTGATCCCCAGGGGGCCGGATGGAATGTGCTGCAAGCTAAAACGGCAATCGGCTCTGGCGGATTTCAGGGTAAAGGCTTTATGGAAGGAACACAAACACAGCTTCGCTTTTTACCCGAACAATGGACCGACTTTGTTTTCTGTGTGATCGGCGAAGAATTTGGATTTATCGGTTCAAGCTTAGTTTTATTACTTTTTGCCGCTCTCTTTCTGCGTTTACTTACTATTGCAGGTATTCAAAAGCATCCCTTTTCACAGCTTGTAATTATTAGCGTAACCTACCTTTATTTTGCTCATTTTGTGATAAATGTTGGAAGTGCAACTGCTGTATTGCCGATTATGGGTGTGCCCCTGCCATTTGTTAGTTATGGCGGATCTGCGTTTCTTGCAAACACCTTAATGCTTGCTATCTGCATTAATATGCATCTCTATAAACGCTCATTCAGCATCTACAGGTAGCTTAAAGGGCTGATCAGTACGTAAGTTAAAACTTAGCCTGTGGTACTTTGTGTACCCATATTTTTCGAGAGCCTTCAGATGTGTTTGTGTGGGGTAACCAACATTACTGTCCCAGCCAAAGCAGGGATACTCTTCGTGCAGCTTTTTCATCAGATCATCGCGGTAAACTTTTGCCAGTATCGATGCCGCAGCAATCGAAGCTGACTTGTCATCTCCTTTAATAATACAAGAATATGGAATAACTGAAGATGTATATCTATTTCCGTCAACCAATAAATAATCAGGTTCAACTTCACTCTTTTCAGCACAGTTAATCATCGCTTTAATGGAGGCCTGTAGAATATTCAGATTATCAATTTCCTTAGGAGTACAACTTTGAATAATCCAGGATTTAGCGGTTTTTTTTATTTCATCCGAAAGCTCTTTTCTCTCTTTTAAGGAAATCGCTTTACTGTCTCTTATTTTAATATTTGGTTCAAAACCGGCTTCAAAAATTACACCTGCTGCTACAACGGGCCCGCATAAACATCCGCGTCCCACTTCATCAAGGCCCATCACATTATTGTAGTCTTCTGCCCACAGAGTTCTCTCGTGATATAAGCGGTCGTTTAAACTATTCCCGGACTTTGTACTACTACTCAACTTTCTGAAAATATGTTTTGTTGCTATGCAATGATTTGCCAATGAATAGAGTTACGAATAGTAAGTATAAAGTTCAACCCTGCCAATCAAATTATGCACTTCAGATATCTGAAATGGGACGAAAGATTTCAAAAACACCGGGGTAGTTCTCCGTTTGATACACTGTGGGATCTATTTCAACAGCTGCTTACAATTTCGGGCGGAGATGTTACACAAGCACTGCGATGGCTGAACGATTTGGATGAAGAGTATGGAATCACCAAACAGTTTGAAGACGGTTATGGCATTGGCGATTTCATAGAAGATATGAAAGAGCGCGGCTACCTGGAGTATGATGATCAGCAGAATGTGATGATTCCAACAAGCAAAACAAATAAGAGTATTCGTAAGAAGGCTTTGGATGAAATATTTAAGCAATTAAATAAAGGAGGCAAGGGAAGCCATAAAACACCACATACCGGCAAAGGCCTCGAAAAACAACCGGAAACAAGAAACTGGTTCCCCGGTGACGACATGAACCAGATTGACAGTGTGGGTACAATGCTAAATATGCTTAAACACAGCTCTCTGAATGATTTTGACCTGCGCGAATCTGATCTGAGAATTCATGATACAGATCATTACACTTCAGCATCTACAGTATTGCTGATCGATTTAAGCCATAGCATGATACTATATGGAGAGGACCGGATTACCCCGGCCAAAAAAGTGGCAATGGCGCTATCAGAATTAATCATCAATCAATATGAAAATGATTCTCTTGATATTATTGCATTTGGAAATGAAGCATGGGAAATCAAGATTGAAGATCTTCCCTACCTACAGGTAGGGCCATATCATACGAATACATTACAAGCCTTACAGCTTGCGAGGCATTTACTGCATCGGAAAAAATACTCAAACAAGCAGATTTTTATGATTACTGATGGGAAGCCATCATGTATGTTTGAAGATGGCCGTCTCTATAAGAACAGCTTTGGCCTGGATCGAAAAATCATTAATAAAGTTCTGGATGAAGCTGTTAAGTGCAGGAGAAATGATATTGACATTACTACTTTTATGATTGCGAGAGATCCTTATTTGCAGAGTTTTGTCAGAGATTTCACTAAAGCAAATAAAGGGAGAGCTTACTATTCTTCACTAAATCAGCTTGGTGAATATGTTTTTGAAGACTATATCCGTAACCGAAGAAAAAGAGTTCGCTGATTCTTGTTTCTGCAAATAAAAAAGGCAATCTGAGCTAACAGATTGCCTTTAAAAATTTCTGAGAAAGTATCAGATTAAATTTCAAGATCTCTCATAACGGCATCCGTAATATCATATTCGTTCTGAACTTCTTCAGAAACATAGAGTATTATCACATCACCTGTAGATGTTGTCATATTCAGAACATAATCTAATCCTCTGTTCTCAGCAATTGTACTGATTGAGTTTTGAATTTGTTCTAAAAGCGGAGCCATCAGTTCCATACGGCGCTGTTCCAATTCCTGTTGAGCTGCCGTTTGTAACTGGCGTAACTCTGCATCCATTTCACTGAGACGCTGTTCCTCACGCTCTCTGGCACTTTCTGAAATTACACCAACTCTTTGCTGGTATAGTTCAATTTCGGATTGCAACTCGCGTTCTTTTTCTGATAACTCAAGTTGTTTCCTTTCTGCGAAGTTTTGCAAACGTTGCTGAACTGCCCGCATTTCAGGCATCCTTTCAAGCACAGCACGGGGATCCACAAATCCAATTTTCATATCCTGAGCCTGAGCCGGCTGTGCGGTTAATAGTCCGGTAAAGGCAAGTAACGCGATTAAACCTATAATGTTGATTGCTTTCATAGTTCTATAGTTTCGAATTAATTCTGTTGTAGATATTCAATTACTCTTTCAGTTATATCAATACCTCTTTCTGAGGCATAGTAAATAATAGGATCACCGGTATTCGAAGTTTTGTTAACCACATAATCCAGTCCCAGTTCTCTGGAAATAGTTTCCATAGCCGTGTCTACTCTGTTCAAGAGAGGTGAAAATAGTTCATTTTGTCTTTGCCGGATTTGATTTTGAATCCGGTTTTGCAAAGCCTGCAGTTCGCTTTCGCCTTCAGCAAGTCTTTCCTCTATTTCCCTGCGCTCTGAGTCGCTTAAAGTACCGGCTTCAACACGTTCTGAGTAATCAGTAACGTCTTCAATCCAGTCCATATATCTTTGTTGAAATACCCTTTCTCTTTCTTCAACATACGTTTGTAGTTGAGATTCAATTTCAGCAGCTTCTGGAATTGCATCCAAAACTACTTGCGGATCCATAATTCCCATCTTTAACTGGCTGAATGCAAGTGCCGGAAAGAGTACTATAACCGTAAGTAATAGTAATTTTCTCATATAATTCATTGTTAAAATTTTGAGGCGAAAATATAAAGTTTATTGTTGTTAATTTCTTGTTAACTCAACATCTAGTCCCATCTCTAACATCACTCTCTCGGTTAAGTTCCACTCCTGGCGTGTAAACAAAAAGCGTGTTTCCTGGGCCCTGTCGAAAACAAAATCGTAATTATTTCTGGTTGCAACTCTTGTTAAAGCGTCAAATATCTGGCGCTGAATCGGTTCCAAAAGTTCTTCCTGGGTTCGAAAATACTCACCCTCAGGTCCAAACTTTTCTTCAACGTAACGATCACGTTGTTGTTTTAAATTTTCAATTTCGGCTAAACGCTGCTGCCTTACTTCATCAGTGAAGAGGATTTCCCTTGCTTCAAAATCACGTTCAAGCTCTTCAATTTCACTTTCCATTTCTCTGATTTCATTTTGCCAGTTATCGCTTAATAAATTGAGCCGCTGCTCAATTCCGCTATACTCAGGCATATTCTGCATTATAACATCCGAATCTATAAATCCTATCCTCTGATCCTGTGCATGAGCAACCTGCACAGCAAACAAAAACAGAACAGTGTATGTTAAAACGCGAATCATCATTAAAATGGTGCACCGATATTAAACAAGAACTCCCACTGTCCGGCACTTAATCCCGGGCCTTCGTTTGAAGCCGGTGTTCCATCAAGCCGGTAACCGTAACTTAAGTCAACCAATCCAAGAATCGGCAAAAAGATCCGGGTTCCAAATCCTACTGCCCGCTTTACACTAAACGGATCAAATTCTGACATTCCATTAAATGTATTACCCGCATCAAAAAATGCGTATGGAATCAGCTGAACTTGTTCAGACCTGATTGCCGGATAACGCAATTCAAAGGAATATTTATTGTAAACACGGCCACCGACCATATTTCTGTTCTGATCCAGCGGAGAAATCACCCCGTTAAATCCTCCGGGGAATCCTCTCATATCAATATTATCGTTTATGAAATTCTGGCGCTGCTGCAACTGTGTACCACCAATGAAAAATCGTTGGAAATTACTTTGGTTTGAATCACTAAAATATCCCATATATCCATATTCTGCGGATGAACTTAGCACAAGGCGCCCCACGATAGAAGTATGGTTCTGATAGGATGTTTTTACTTTATAAAACTGTGCAAAATCCGGTAGTGGCAGGGCTGCTTCACCTGAAATACTAAACCTTGAACCGGTATTTGGTGATATTGGATTATCCGTTGAGTTTCTTTCAATAACCTGCCTAAGGGTTAAAAGATCGGCACGTCCATCTTCAAATACCTGGCTGAAACCAAGAACATTAAACCTGTTGTACGTAAGAATTGTACGCTGCGAAAAGAAGTCATCCGGCCAGCTTAATCTTCGGCCAATGCTTACACTTGCAGAAAAAAGTTCATTTCTTTGGCGGGTACCTGTTTGCTGCCCTACAAATCTTCGTTGGCGGCTAAAGTCTAAGAAATCGTACGATAAACTTACACCAAGGGAAGTTGGTCTTCCTCTAAGCCAGGGCTCTGTAAAGCTGAATGAATAACTCTGATAACCACGCCCGGTTACCTGCGCACCTAAAGAAAGGCGCTGACCGTCTCCGGATGGAATCGGGTTCCATCCGCCAGACTCAAACATCCGTTGTACCGAGAAATTGTTAAAGTTAACCCGGGCAGCAAGTATTACACCAATTTGACGTCCGCCAAAACCACCCGACAACTCAAAGTTATCAGAACCCTGGGTTTCTTCCAGTTCATAAATGATATCAACTGTTTTTTCCTGCCTGTCGGGGATAATTTCTGGATTTATGCCTTCGGGATTAAAGAATCCAAGCTGGCTTAATTCTCGGATTGACCTAACAATCGCAGACCGGCTATACGTATTGCCGGGAATCGTTCTTAAATTTCTGCGTACAACATGGTCGTGAGTTTTTGTATTTCCTGTAAAGGATACATCCCTGATTGTGGCAATTTCATCCTCAACCAGTTCAAAGTGGAGGTCTAGCGAATCTTCTCCAACTACTCTGATTTCGGGGAAAATATTAAAGAACAGATAACCGATATTTTGGTAGAGGCTGGTAATATCCTGATCATCTCTTCTGAACTCAATGTTCTCATTAAACTTTGTCTCATTGAAAATGTCGCCTTTATTAAAGCCAAGAGCCTGAGTCAGCTGCTCATCAGTATAAACTGTATTTCCTTCCCAGGTGATGTTTCTTACTTTATATTGTGCGCCTTCATCTACTATGAAGTCAAAAAATACACCCTCTTTTCCGCGTCGCCAGGTATCAACATAAACAGAATAATCTACTATCCTTGCATCGCGATATCCGTGATCACGATAAAACTGCAGCAGATTCTGCTTACCTTCTTCAAAATCGTCCTGGGTGTAAACATGCCGTCTGAATATTCTCCACCATCTGTCCTGCTTAATTGTATCAAAACTTTTTCGGAGTCTTCGGTCACTAAATGCTTCATTGCCCTCAAAATTAAACTCACGCACTTTAATACGCTCACCCGGATCAATAATAAAGGTTAAACTAACCCTGTTTCTGGCTTCATCAGTAATTTCTTCAACAATTTCTATCTGGGTGTTCCAGTATCCCTTATCCCGGTAGTATCTTTCAATTACATTAAGTGCCTGCTCCCTGACTGATGTAGTTACAGAAAAGCCAGATAGCAAATTCATTTTTTCTCTCAAATCCCGCCTGTGGCTGCGCCTGACTCCTTCAATTTCGTAGCGCTGCAATCGCGGTTGTTCCTGTACAGCAATTTCTAAACTTACACCTCCGGGAACCCTTTCATGATAGATTTGAATGTCAGAGAATAATCCGGTTCTGAACAGCTGCTTAATTGCGTTTGATATTTCATCACCCGGAATGGAAATAACATTCCCTACGCTAAGACCGCTGCTGCTTAAGATATAGGATTCGCGGGCAGTATTAAGGCCTGTTATGGATATATCGACAATTTCGAGCTGCCTCGGGATAAAATTGGTCGGATCCTCGATAGTAATTTGAGAGCGTTCTTCCTGGGCAAAAGCGAATTCAACTGAACAAACACCTGCAACTAAGAATGCTAAGGAAACAAGAAAAAACTTTGTTCTATTCACGTGTAAAATCTTACGTATTGTTTTATGAAATGATTTGATTTATAACTGTTGATGATATCGCCTTAGTGTATCCTTTTTTTACTTCACCATATCTACGATCACGTTTTTGGAATGATTTTATTGCCTCGTAGAGCTCATCTCTTTTAAAGTCGGGCCAGTAAGTTTTTGTAATGTATAACTCGGAGTATGCGAGTTGCCATAAAAGAAAATTGCTGATCCTGAATTCGCCACTTGTTCTGATAATTAAATCCGGATCTGGTATATCAGCAGTTGAAAGATGTGAGCTAATCAGCGAGTCGTCAATATCTTCCGGGTTGATATTACCATTTCTGACTTCTACAGCAAGTTTTTTCACTGCTTCTGTGATATCCCATCTGCCAGAATAACTTAGAGCTAGACAAAGCTGAAGCCTGTCATTATCTTTAGTAAGATCGGTTACTTCCTGAATTTTTTTCTGGCAGTTTACCGGCAGCCTTTCAATTTGGCCGATTGTACTGAAGCGAATATTATTTTCGTGCAAATTCTCTGCTTCATCGCGAAGCGAAGCCACAAGTAATTTCATCAAACCGTTTACTTCGGCAGAAGGCCGATTCCAGTTTTCAGTAGAAAACGCGTATAGTGTAAGATGTTCTACTCCAAGCTGAGCACATGACTCGGTGATATCCCGAACGGAATCCACACCGGCTTTGTGCCCATGTATGCGAATGTTACCCTTTGTTTGTGCCCACCTGCCATTTCCATCCATAATGATAGCAATGTGACGGGGCAATTCGCCTGCAGCAACCAGCTTCTCTTGGTTTCTTTTATCAGAATCCGATTGTGCGTTATTTGTAAGTGTAAGTGGCTTCAATGATTAAATATAGAGATTGTTGTCAAGCTATATATATTAGAGCTAATATAAGCTTTTATCAAGATTCATTTACTAATTTGTTTTCTGAATCATTTGTTCTTTTAATTCAAGCATATCACACATCGCAAGTGCTGCTTCAGCTCCTTTATTTCCTTTATCAATACCTGACCTTTCGATAGCCTGCTCAACAGTGTCGGTAGTCAGAACTCCAAAAGCTATTGGTTTATTGTATTCAATATTTAATTCGGAAATTCCTTTATTAACAGCATCGCATACATAATTAAAGTGTGGAGTACCACCTCTAATCACTGCGCCTATAGCAACTACTCCATCTGCACCAAGTATATCTAATGCATATTTACAGGCTAAAGGAATTTCGTACGAGCCGGGGGATCTGAATATCTCAATATTTTCCTCAGGTATGCCTTTGCCTTTTAAAGCATCTTCAGCACCCTTAGTCATTTCATCAGTAATAAACGAATTCCACTTTGCTGCTACAATTACCACCTTTATCTTAGTCCAGTCCATATTCATTTTTTCTATCAGCTAAATTCAACTCTTCTTCGAATCATACGTTTGAGGGATGCCACATGCTGATCCCCAAGAGTAACGATACCAAAATATGGGTCATAATCTGAGGTTCCCTTTCCATGAAAGTCACTTCCACCGGTAATCAGCAAATTTTCTCTTTCAGCCAATGCCGTAAATATTCTTTGCACACTGAAGCTGTGGCTGGGGTGGATGCATTCTATTCCATCGATGCCTAAAGATACCAGTTCTTGAACCTCTTTGCTTGAATAAAGCGGGCCCGGATGTGCAAGCGATAATACTCCGCCGCCTTTTTTGAAAATATCAATAACCTCATCAATTCCGGCATAGCCGGCTTTCACCTCATTCAGTTTTTCAAAAGAGAGATATCGTATAAATGCTTCATTAACTGTTGTAACATAACCTTTATTTTTTAAAACCTCAGCAGCATGCGGGCGACCAATATTCCCGGTTCTGGCTTCAGCTTTTACTTCATCAATATTTATAGCCAGACCCTGTTTCTGAAGCTGGTCTACAATTATCTCCATTCTCTCTTTTCGGGCATTCCGCTGTCTGTATATCAGTGAAAGTATTTCGTCGTTTTTTGCATCAAAGCCGTAAGCGAGCAGGTGAACCTCTTTGCCTTTCCAGATTACCGTGTTTTCAATCCCGGAAATTATTTCTATTCCGTACTTTTCTGCAATTTCTACTGCCTCAAGATAACCTTTTATCGTATCATGATCGGTTATTGAAATTGTTTGGAGTCCTTTTTTCCTTGCGTACTTTAAAAGATCTTCCGGCGTGTAAGCGCCATCAGATGCCGTAGTATGGGTATGAAGATCAGCTTTACCCAAACTTATGGTGTTAATACTGAATTATACAATTCAGAATCCAGCAACAGCTCCATTGCCTTAAGCATAAACGGATCATCCTCAAGGCCAGCTCTGAAACGTTCCGCTGAGCCAGCTTTTTGAGACACTAACTCTTTCTTCAATTCTTTTTTTATGAAATCTCGGCTCTTAGTTATCTCCTCCAGTTTTTGCCGCTCAGCAAGGATTTTGAGTTCTGAAACTGATCGTTCGAACTCATTTTGATCATCAAAAAATTCAGCTTGCTGTTCTAAGGTATTCAGGCTTCTGTCTGCCGGGGTTTCATAATCAAACTGCTGCTCATCCAGGTAATCTAAAAACAGATCGTAAATGTTATCAGGCAGTGATTCATCTTCAAGCTCTCCTTCATTTATCATCTGGTTTATAAAAAAGAAGAAGTGATTATTTTGAAGTATTGCTGCTTCCACCCGCGATTCTCTATCAGAATCCATTATAACATCCGGCCTGATACCATGGCCATCAAATACCGTCCTGCCATTTTTTGTTTGGAATGATCGTCTTAGCGAATCCGGAACTGTCTGTCCGTAAGCTCCGCCCTCTCCTGAATAATCAATAGACTGAATGCTTCTTCCACTGGGTGTGTAATATTTTGATACCGTGATTTTCATGGAGGTGTTGTAAGGCAGCGGCCGGATGGTTTGCACTAACCCTTTACCAAAACTTTCCTCACCAACAATAACAGCCCTGTCAAGATCCTGAAAAGCACCTGCCACAACTTCTGAGGCACTTGCACTGCCTTGGTTTAATAACACAATAATTGGCAGGTCTTCAAATATTGCCGGCTCTTCCGACATAAAAGTGTTGTTCTGGCTCGTAATTCTGCCTTTGGTTTCAACAACTGTTACTCCCGGTTCAATAAATTTATCTACAATATCAACAGCTTCGTTTAAAAGTCCGCCCGGGTTATTTCTTAAGTCTAAAATCAATCCGTTCAGATTTGAGTTCTCTTTTGCTGTCAAAAGACTTTCACGAATTTCCTCTGCAGCCTGCTGCCCGAAACGGGATAAATGGATGTAAGCAATGTCGTTATTTTGCCCGATCTGATCGGCAAAAGAAATATTCTTTACCTCTATCCTCTCTCGCTCCAGTTCATATTTAATCTCCTGTTCGATTCCCGGCCGGAAAATCACAATCTCTACAGATGTCCCAACATCACCTATGGTTAGTTGCTGAACATCTTCAGGAGACATGCCATCAGTTGACACACCGTTTACAGACCTAATAATATCACCGGGGCGCAAACCGGCCCTCTGCGCAGGATAGCCTTCAAGCGGAGCGATGATTACCACATCTTTTCCCCTGAATCCGGCATCCACACCAATCCCGCCAAATGAGCCTGTTGACAGAATTTCCATTTGTTGCTGTTCCCCTTCATCAATGAAAACCGTGTAGGGATCAAGGTTATTCAGCATCGCTTCTATGCCCGACTTCATCAGGGTTTCCGGGCTTACCTCGTCCACATACAGGGTAGCAACCTCTTTGTACAGCTCACTAAAAATTGAAAGCTGTTTCTTTATCTGAAAATAGAGATCACCCTGTCGTACTAAAGCTATTGATGAGAAAAGCAGAACTGTCAGTAAGACAGTCAGTACTATTTTTGAATTTCGAATCATTAACTGTTAATTGGCCGGTATCTGGATTGTTTGTCCGGCATAAATTGTGGTTCCGCTCATATTATTAGCCCTCTGGATTGCGGCAACACTCACTCCGTGCCTGCGGGCTATACCACCTAACGTTTCATTTCGGCGTACAGTGTAAGAAATTGTATTACTGCCGGAAGAAGATTCTCCGTTAAACCGCAAAGCAAAAATATTTTCGCCTGCGCGCTGCCTTCTTTCCAGTTCCTGTTTTTTAGCAAAACTCAGATCGTTGACTTGTCTGTAATAATCTCTGCGATTATTAGGCACATGAATCGTCAAATTTTGTCCAACCCTGATTGTATTACCGATGCCGTTCCATGCACGTATTTGCCATGCGCGCACATCGTACCATTCAGCGATATGGCCAATGGTGTCACCGCTTTTTACCGTGTACGTAACCGGAGTTGTGTTTGGCGGTGCCTGAACCTGCTGTTGCTGCTGAGGAGCTCTTTGCCGGCCGGCTGTAGCCGCCGGAGAATTTGAAGGCTGATTTGCCGATATTCTTTCCATACTGCCCGGTGCAATGGGCACTACAATTGTTTGTCCGGGATGAATAACATTACTCAAACCCTCATTTGTCTCATATAAAGATCGAACGGTTGTTCCATATCGTTGTGCAATAAAACCGAGAGTTTCTCCGCGCCTTACAGTATGCTTGGTAATTTCAGAGGCTCTTTCATCTTTTGGAATATCCTGATAAGCAATCTGGAATCTTTCTTTAGTGCCAACCGGTAATTTTAAGGGATAACTGTCGCCCGGAGGTGTTGCCCAGCGTAAAAGCTCAGGATTGTATCTCCTTAATTCCTGAGTTGTAATCCCGGCAGCTTCGGCCAGTTGATCCAGCGGCATCAAACCATCTACTTCCACAACTTCAAACTGGTATCTTTCAGTGCTCACATCTCGTGAAAAGCCGAACTCTTCCGCATTCATTGCAATCATTGTAGCTGCTATAAAACCGGGTACGTATCCCCTGGTTTCGCGCGGAAGATAAGGAAAAGCAGTCCAGTAATCTTCAACTCCGCCTGCCGCCCGGATTGCTCTGCGCAGACCTCTTGGGCTGATATTGTAATTTGCCATTGCAAGGTGCCAATCGCCCCATATGTCGTAAAGATCATTTAAGTGCCTTGCCGCTGCACGGGTTGATTTAACGGGGTCGCGGCGTTCATCAATCCACCAGTTTACTTCGAGCCCGTACATTGCCCCTGTTGCCCTGATGAACTGCCACATTCCCACTGCTGCAGCCCAGCTTCGGGCTGTGGGCACAAGTCCGCTTTCAATCATTGCAAGGTGAACCAATTCGGTGGGTGCACCTTCCTCTTCAAAAATTTCGATCATCATAGGGAAATAATAGTCAGATCGCTCCAGCCAGCGCTCCATAACATCAGGACGGCGCATTGTGTAGTACATCAGGTGCCGATTAACATGCCGGTTTTGTACTAATGGTACCTGGGTTCGGTTAAAAGTGAGATTGTCGGGAAGTGTATATCCTTCAGCAATCCAGTCATCATCTTCAGCAAACATTTCATTCTGAATTGCAAAAATATCACCTTCTACTTCATTCATAGGTTCTGAAATTGCATAAAACTCGCGGTATTCAGCCATTACTGATCTGTAAAGTGCAGAAAATCGACGGTCACTCTGAATTTCCGGATAATCATCCATTAAAGACTGGATTGCGGCAAAAGCATCATTTATATACGATTCGGCCTGTACAAGGTCCCCCTGAACCTGTGCATCAATAGCTAAAACGTGCATTCTGTACACATCCGAAATGCGGGTAAGCTTTTCTCTTTCAAGATCACCAACAGTCTCCCCCGGAAAATTCTGAAGTTCTTCTTCGCCGCTATCAAACAATGGATTTGGATATGATAACAGCTTTTGTGGCACTTCGGCTGTATCAATGTTCGATTCTGATTGCTGAGCGTGCACAACTGAGTAACAAAGCAGCAGTACGATTAAGAAGGGAACTTTTTTCATGAATTGTTGAGGTTTTACAGGGGTTAGATGATATTTAGTCTGACTTATAATAATCCGCACATATGAGCGAAAACGCAAGGTTAGTTTATTTTTTTTCAAAATTCGTGACCCGTCCACTTTTGAACAATTGGCCAGCGCCTGCCAACGCCAAACGATTTAGAAGAAAGTTTAAGTATAGGCGCAGCCTGATATCTTTTAAATTCATTGTTATCTACCAGCCTGATAACTCTGTTAACGGTTTCTCTGTCAATTATATCCGAGGCTATTTGCTCCGCACTTTTTTGCAGTTCAACATACTGGTAGAGAATAGAGTCAAGAATATCATACTCGGGCAGTGAGTCGGAATCTTTCTGATCGGGCCGCAATTCTGCGCTCGGTGGCTTGTTTATGATCGCATCCGGAATTACTTCCTTTTTAAAGTACTCTTCATTAAACCATCTCGCAAGGGTGTAAACTTCCGTTTTATACAGGTCGCCTATAACCGCCAGTGCACCGTTCATATCACCATAAAGCGTGGCATAGCCAACGGCATATTCCGACTTGTTGCCTGTGGCTAATAAAAACGCATTAAACTTATTTGACCATGCCATCAAAAGTGTGCCTCTGATTCTGCTTTGCAGATTTTCTTCTGCAACACCAAATTTTGTGCCGGCAAAATAAGGTTCAAGCTGATCTAAAAATTTATCTTTCAATTCCTGTATCTCAATTTCGTGCAGCTCAATTCCCAGGTTATCGGCAAGTTTTCTTGAATCAGACACACTGCCCTCGCTCGAGTATTTTGAAGGCATAGTAATGGCTGTCACATTTTCTGACCCCAAAGCTTCAGCTGCCAGTACACAAACTACCGCTGAGTCGATACCTCCGCTTAATCCGATTAAAACTTTTTTACCCAGACCGGTTTTTTCAAAATAATCAACAATACCGGCTTTAAGGGCTGAAAAATTTCTGGCTTCAGGTGATTCCGGATATTGCGTTTCTTTTTTTTCGGTTAACTTTTGGATTGAACCTGTTTCAGTATCAAACTCGATATCCGTAAAAGAAGCTTCAAAGGGCTGTGTGCGGCTTATCACCGACCCCCCGGTTGAAATAGCCATTGAATCACCGTCAAAAATGATCTCTGTATGTGATCCAACCTGATTAGAATAAAGAACCGGAAGCTTCAATCTTTTTGCATGATTTACAAGCATTTGCACCCGGTTTTCATGTTTGGTTTTTGTGTAGGGTGATGCAGATACGTTTATAATTACATCAGCCCCTCTTTTTTTCAGCTCTGCCGCTGGATCGGTCTCATAGATATGATACTGCACCTCATTTTCATTATACCATATATCTTCGCAGATGGTAACCCCGAGTTTTACATCCTGCAGCTCAAGGCATTTAAACTCTTTATTCGGCTCAAAATATCTCAGGTCGTCAAACACATCATAGGTGGGAAGAAGTGTTTTATGAACTGTACCCAGCAGCTGTCCATTTTTTGCAAGCAGCGCAGAGTTATACATCTTCCGCCCTGTTGCGGAATTATTTTTGGTTACTGAACCAAAAAGCAGTGCTGTATTCCCGGTGCTGTTTACAATTTGTGAATTCACTTCATAACAGTAGTTTCTGAAAAACTCTTTCTCAATCAGATCCTGCACGGGGTAGCCTGTTACAACCATTTCTGGTAAAATCAGCAGATCAATGCCATCGTTTTCAGCGCGTTTTAACGCATCTGTTATTTTTTGATGGTTACCATCGATGTCCCCAATGATTGGGTTGATCTGTTCGAGACGAATTTTCATTATCTGCAGCTGTTACTCTTTTGAATAAACTTTTTCTCCTGCAACCCATGTTTCAAGCACTTCCGTTTGCCAGATTTCTGAGGCATCAACTTCAAAAAAGTCCCGGTCTATAAGTATAAAATCAGCCCACTTGCCGGGTTCAAGTGTTCCGATTACATCTTCCTGATGAGCCGCATAAGCCGCATCAATTGTAAACGCTCTGAGTGTTTCGAAACGGCTCATAGCCTGCTCGCTATACCAGCCTCCGGGCGGCATATCATCATGATCCTGCCGTGTAACGGCCGCATGAAGCCCGTAGAACGGATTTACCCTTTCAACCGGAAAATCGGATCCGCCGGCAATCACAGTTCCCTGATCCAAAAAAGTTTGCCAGGCATAAGCTCCTTTAATTCGTTCCGATCCCACACGATCTTCGGCCATATTCATATCGCTGGTAGCATGTACCGGCTGCATGGAGGCGATCA
>SL_3KL_010_SEDDRAFT_10001529_pt1 | contig 21073 bp, 13 predicted proteins | sample SodLakKL_010_SED_2_FD_10381 | JGI IMG/M metagenome (IMG submission 10381) | reverse complement strand
CTCAATTATATACCGGCGATGCTCTCGATTTCTGGCGCGTAGAAGAATATATACCGGGCGAAAAGATTGTTTTAAGAGCAGAGATGAAAGTATGGGGGAACGCCTGGTTAGAATTTGAAACAAAATCCGTGACCGGATCCTCATCCGAATTAACCCAAACAGCCCGTTACTACCCGAAAGGACTCACGGGGCTGCTCTACTGGTATAGCATCTATCCGATCCACCGGTTTGTATTCAAAGGTATGGCCAGAGCAATCGGTAAGCAGGCTGAAACGGAAAAAACCGCAGAAACATCACCGGTATGAAATCAAACAAAAAAATCATTTCATATGTGAAATTTAGAAATACCGCAGGTAATATTTACCGGTGATATTTACCAAGCTGTTACCTTCCTCTTGTTTCACGATAATCTGTCATAATAATTCGTCTTTTTGCACAGTATTCACTATTATTTTCGCAGGGATCTATACCTTCTGATGGCATGATATTTGCTTAAACTATATAACACAATATGGACGCTATGAATTAGGGTCATATAGCGGATTATTTGTTATACTAGCAGGCAAATGCATGGATCCCAAAAAAAAGGCAAGAGAACATCTTGTCGCTGCAGAGAAACATATAAAAAACTCGGAATTCGATCTTGCGCGCAATGAAGTACTAAAAGCGCAGGAGTTGGACCCGTCCAACGTCTATACCTTTGCCTTTCTCGAGCGGATTGATTTCTTCAAGCAACAGAGTTCCAGAGAAGAGATTGTCTCCCCCGCTGCATCATCACAGAATGATATTGTTGATAATGATAAAGTTGAAAAACCGTCGGAAACGGATGATAAAGAGATCATCGATGAGCCACCTGTACCGGATACAACAGAGACAGATGAATCAAAAGAAACGGTGGACCAGGAACACTCCGAAGATCCCATCTACCTGGCTATTTTAAATTCTATCCAGGATTATCAGAATCAACTCAGCGTATTAGCAGACCGGGCAAAAGAGCTCAGACATTATACCGATATCTCTCCTGTCATTCATAGGGCGGATAGCATTAAGGACAGGATAAAAACGGCACGGGACGGGCTCAGTGAGTATCAGGATACGGAATTATATAGCGCACATGAAAAGATTATTCTTGATGTCGAGGATGAATTAAAAACTTTAGATGAACGCATCAAATCTTTTCAGGAACCGGCCGATGACGGGACTATCCCGCCGTCCGATCAGTTATCAATTATCAGCTCACTGGAAGGAGAACTCGCCGACTTCAGCGATACGATCCGGCAGAGAACGGATACATATTCGGAAGAGGATGTCAGAGAAAAATTATCGGGTTTCGAAAGACGACTGGATGAATTAACACAGTCGATGGAATCCAACCACCTCATCGAAAATAAGTTTCAACATATACAATCGTTACTCGATACCGTCGAATCCAAAGCCCGCACACTATCTTTACCGGATGTCCCCGAAGAAACAAGCTCTCAAAAGAATCAATATTACGAAGAATTAGTAAGAAGGGTCGATGATTTACAACGATCCATTTCATCCTACGATGAGATTCATAAATCAACCGATGAATTACGCTCGGAGCTATCCCAACTGGAGAACCAGCTTCAGAAACTGCATGAAGAAGTTCGCAGTCTCCCTCAATCGACTTCAGAATATGAAGAAATACGGGAACAGATCAAAGGTCTGTCAACACAACTCGAAGGTACAAGACAACCCATTACCGAGCTTGAACGGCAGTTGCAGCAATTACAACAGGATGTCGGAAAGAGTACAGAACCGCCTGAACATATCGAAAATTCAGATGCATTGCGTCCTGAAATAGATACATTAAAAAGCGAAATTGATAGAATTAACGTTGAAATGCGTAATGCACTGCAGGCAACCTCCGGACTCGATGAACTGCGCGGGCAGATTAATGCCCTTACAGCGTATCTCGACACCATCGGAGAACCACTCCTGGATCTTGAAAAAAAGGTGCAACAATTAAGTCAGGATATACCGCTGAAAGAACCTTCACCGGGTGATACCGCTGATCTGAGCGAATTTCAATCAGAAATGAACAGACTCAAGGGAGAGATCGAGAAAATCTCGGATGAGGTGCGCAATACAGTGCAGTCGTCAACCGAACTTGATGAACTACGTCAGCAGGTCCGGGCTCTCTCTTCCCGGCTCGAAGCATCCGGCAAACCGCTGTCCGATCTCGAGCAGCGGGTACAGCAACTTAGCGAGGTCATCGGCAGGAAAGCGGATTTACCGGATGGTATCGATGATCTGAGCGGATTTCATTCTGAAATGCTTTCGCTAAAAAATGAGCTCGGGAAAATCTCCGGTGAAGTTCGTGATGCAAGGGAGGAAATAACAGGAGTCGACGAGCTGCGCAAACAGATACAATCTCTTACATCCTATCTTGAAAAAATCGGCGAACCGCTCCTTGATCTGGAGGAGCGGGTACAGCAACTCAGCGAGGGCATCGGTAAAAAAGCGGATTTACCGGATGGTATCGATGATCTGAGCGAATTTCAATCAGAAATGAACAGACTCAAGGGAGAGATCGAGAAAATCTCGGATGAGGTGCGCAATACAGTGCAGTCGTCAACCGAACTTGATGAACTACGTCAGCAGGTCCGGGCTCTCTCTTCCCGGCTCGAAGCATCCGGCAAACCGCTGTCCGATCTCGAGCAGCGGGTACAGCAACTTAGCGAGGTCATCGGCAGGAAAGCGGATTTACCGGATGGTATCGATGATCTGAGCGGATTTCATTCAGAAATGCTTTCGCTAAAAAATGAGCTCGGGAAAATCTCCGGTGAAGTTCGCGATGCAAGGGAGGAAATAACAGGAGTCGGCGAGCTGCGCAAACAGATACAATCTCTTACATCCTATCTTGAAAAAATCGGCGAACCGCTCCTTGATCTGGAGGAGCGGGTACAGCAACTCAGCGAGGACATCGGCAGGAAAGCGGATTTACCGGATGGTATCGATGATCTGAGCGGATTCCGTTCTGAAATGCTTTCGCTAAAAAATGAGCTCGGGAAAATCTCCGGTGAAGTTCGCGATGCAAAGAAAAGAATAACCGAACACGACGGATTGCGCGTACAAATCAGTGAACTCTCTTCCCGGCTTGAAGCGTCCGGAAAACCGCTGTCCGATCTCGAGCAGCGGGTACAGCAACTCAGCGAGGACATCGGCAGGAAAGCGGATTTACCGGATGGTATCGATGATCTGAGCGGATTTCATTCTGAAATGCTTTCGCTAAAAATTGAGCTTGGGAAAATCTCCGGTGAAGTGCACGATGCAAAGAAAAGAATAACCGAACACGACGGATTGCGCGTACAAATCAGTGAACTCTCTTCCCGGCTTGAAGCGTCCGGAAAACCCTTGTCGGATCTCGAACGGCGTGTACGACAATTAAGCCAGGATACTTCCGGATTATTCCGGCAAAGTGAGAATATTGAAAAGTTAGAAAAACAAATCGTCGGTTTACAGGAAAGGACAAATCAACTACAGAGTCTTCCCTCTCGAATCGAAGATATTATCGATGCACAGCAACACCTTACCGGAAATTATGCCGACCTCGAGCAGAGATTGCAGAATTTTATTCTGGATGGGACAAACAAATTCGTCAGGCACGAGCACGTTGAGAATCTGAAGAATGATATTCAATCGCTCCGTAAACAATTGGACGATATCGCGAGCGCGACCGATAAAATAAAAGATTTTCAACAAGCTCATGCCGAAACAATCTCACTATACAAAGATCTGGAAGAGCGTTTCGTTACGTCTGTCAAAAACCAAGCGGAGCAGCGTGCTATTCACAGGAATGACCTCAATGAGCATGCGGCAGCCCTGGAAAAAAATCTTTCAGCACTTCAGAATGAATCGAAAAGAAAACAGAGTGATATTGAGGATAGATTATCCAGATTAGCCGAAAATAGCACAGCGCTAAAACTGAAACTTGATTACGAGATCGAATCGCTGAAAGCGTCGGGCTATGACCGGGTTTCTTACCACAAAATAGAGGACAGACTAAGTGCGTTAGAGGATCAACGCGAAAAAGAACGGCAGGATTATCAATCAACGCTGGCGAAAATGGCTGAACAACTCAATACGCTGACCCGGAAAGTCGAGAACGATCACCGTGAGCGACAGGAGTCGGAAAAGCGAAGATTAGAAATCGGGTTGAAGTATTATAAATCGGCAGCAGAGGATGCATGGGAACATGGCGCGCCGGATGCCGACCGGACGGCGGAGCTTCAAAATCTCGCCGATCTCTTCTCGATACCCGAATCAGTTGAAAAAGAGATCCTCCGCGAAGTGAAATTAAGGAAATACAGCCAGGCGGTAAAGAAGACAATATCTGATAAAAAAGGATCAAAAAAAGATGGTCCCTCGCTTGAACAACTGCGTCAGCTGTTTGCTGTTTCCCTTGAGGAATATATGGAATATGAACCTGTGCTCCTCAACGAACTTGTTTCAACACAATATCACGGTACCGTTATGGTGATCTCCGATGATACCTCAACACGTGAGGATCTGTCTGAACGATTAAAGTCAACCGGTTTTACCGTCCTGCATATTTCCAGACCCGAATCAGTTCCTGAAAAAATCGATTCGGTCAATCCGCAGATCATCATTTGTGAAACGTCATTTCGGGCGACGGCAATTAAGGGTATTGAATTATTACGAGATCTCAGAAAAGATAAAAAATATAGTCATATGCCGTTCATTCTGTTCGCAGAGCCGTATGAAATGGCCGCGGTAAAGAAAGAGTTGAAGGAGATGCATGATGCGGTTCTCATAAAACCTGTTGAATTTTATGATCTGTTAGATACAATCGACGACAGGCTTAAGAAAGTCCGCGATCAGCTTAGCTCACGGAATTTTGAATAATGTGTATGATGAGAAAAGTATTTTACGTTGAATATTGTAACAAATAATAGGCCATAGAATAATGAAAGAACGTATACTCATTGTGGATGATGAAGAGGGTCTGCGCACGACGATGCAGCACCAGCTCCGGGATGCGGGTTTCACGGTAGAATCTGTCGAAAGCGGAGAAGAGGCACTCACATCAATGAAGAAAAAATCATATGATGCCGTGCTTCTCGATATACGCATGCCGGGTATGGACGGTCTGCAGGTACTTAACCGGGTTGTTAAAGAGTACCCTGCCACCGAAGTTATTATGATGACCGGGTTCGCGGATTTTGTGGATGCAGTCGAAAGTCTCAAATCCGGTGCACGCGACTATCTTGTAAAACCTGTCCATCCTATTGAACTGGTTGCACGACTGAACGGGATCTTTAAAGACAGAGAGTTGCGGATGACAATCCGGGAAATGCAGCGGAACTTCTCTTCGGTCGCGCTGCATAGTCTGCTCAGCCCCGTGAACTCAATGAGATCGATTCTCGACCACGTCATTAAAGGGCGATCCGGTATGCTTTCAAAAGAGCAGAGCTACCTGCTGACCTATGCGAGGAATCTGGGCGACAAGACAATTGGCACTATGAGACATCTGTCCGGTCTTTCCGGACCGCAGGGTACGAATCCTCTCTCACAGGAAAAGAAAATTATCGATATCGGGATACTCGCAGAGAGTGTTGTTATCCGGTTTGAGATACTTGCCCGGCCGAAGGAAATACAAATGAAAAAGATAATATCGCGTCCGCTCCCCCCGGTTTTGTGCGAACCCGATAGTATTATGCAGGCAATCAATAACATTCTCGATTATTCCCTTGAGAATTCTATTAAAGAAGGGACAATTTCTCTCACTATCTCAAAAGAAGTCAATAAAACAGCAGATGACGACGGAAACCCCCGTCTGAAAATAACAATCAGGGACAGCGGTGTAGGCGTAGCCAACGAGGGATTATCTCTTGTTCTGGATAAAGAAGGCAAAAAGGATGAAAGCACAGATTTGTCACCGGATTTATCGATAGCCGAAATCGGACTTGCAATATCTAAACACATCATCGAGGATCATGGCGGTACCTTCGAACTGAAGTTCGATCCCGGCAGCGGCAATATCTTTGTGGTCACTCTACCTGCAGCTGAATAACTCAGGGGGAGACCATGCATGCCGACGCCCCGGTTGAAACTTCAGCCGGGGCGTTTTTTATTCTTCTCTTCTTTTACTGCAAGCTGCCCGCAGGCACCGTCGATATCGATTCCGCTGCTGCTGCGAAGCATGACCGGGAAATCGCACTCGTTGCGCAGTCTCTCCACAAACCGTTCCAGTGCCTCCCGTGTGGGTGACCGGAAGGTATTTTTCATCTCTGAATTTTCCGGGAGATAGATAGGATGGAACGGGATAATGTTAAGTTTACAGGGCACCTTCCCTGAAAGCTTCTTTAATAGTTTTATATCTTTTTCAGTATCGTTCAGTCCCTCGAAGAATATATACTCGAACGTCACGCGCTGTCTTGTCTTCTTCCAGTAATATCTCGCAGCTTCGAGGAGTTCTTCGGTATTGTGTTTTCGGTTTATCGGCATGATACGTGTACGGAGCTCGTCGTCGAGCGTATGGAGCGAGATCGCAAGCTTTGCCTTCCTCCCTTCATCTGCCATTTGCTTTATCTTTTTCACATACCCCACGGTCGATACGGTAATGCGCCGCGGACTGATGCCGATCCCCTCGTCGTCGCCGATTATATCGATCGAGTTCATCACATTATCATAATTCAGCATCGGTTCCCCCATTCCCATGTAGACGATGTTGCTGATGCGACGGGGTGCATGCCGCTGCGCCTCGATTATCTGACCGATGATCTCACCTACCGTCAGATTCCGGAAAAAACCCATTGTTCCGGTGGCACAAAATTTACAATCGGCCGGGCAACCGACTTGTGTGGAAATACAAAGCGTCAGTCGCCGCATATCCTCGGAGATTTGTGGGCTGTCGCTCGGAGGAATCAAAACACTTTCAATTTTGAGTCCATCCCCTAGCCGGAATAAAAACTTTACCGTACCATCCAGTGCAGATACCTGCTTCTGTTCAAGTGTAAGCGATATAATAGAAGTATTTTCCTTGAGGCCCTCCCGAAATGCCGCTGATATGTTTGTCATTTCATCGATAGTCCTGACCTGTTCTTTATAAATCCAGCGGAACATCTGTCCCCCGCGAAACGGCTTCTCACCAAGCGAAATCGCCAGGTCACGGAGTTCCTGTTTGTTTAATCCGATAAGGTTCTGTTTTGAGTTGTTCATGGTTTTAAGATAAAAGGGAAATTGATCAATGGCAAGGATGCTCTGGAATGCGACTGCGGCAGTTTACTGCCGCTTTGGAATGCGGTCCGCCGCGGCGGACCGCTTTAGTATCTCATTTGCACAAAACTACGATAGAAACAACTATGTGTTATTTAGCAACGATTCCTCTCTCCTTACCCAATTTCTCTGCTGATCCCATTCCAAAGCGGGAGCAAGCTCCCGCATTCCAAAGAAGCTGCGCTTCAGCATTCCAAAATCACCACACCGGTTGAAAATCATCATATACCCTGACATTGTCCGTCTTGAATGATTGTATTTGCTTCACAAACGACGGCTTTGCATTCACCTCAAACCAACCGGCGGAACAAAACGGATAGTGACTTGCTACCTTCACAAGTCCGTGCTTTACCGGGTTGTTGTGGACATAGTTCAAACGTGAATAATAACTTTTCTGGTACGTCAGGCATGTATCCCAATATTGAAACCAGACTTTTCGACCTTCTTTATGATCGAGTTTGTTTATATTTATTGCACTCACGGAATGCAGATGTTGAAGCATAGGATTCAGACTTTTAGCATCATCGGGTGATTGTGCAATAAAATGGTAATGATTGGAGAATATCGCCCATGCCTGAAGTTTCCAATCGTACTTATCCGCAACCGTAAATAAAAGCGACTGTAGAAATTTTAAGTACTCATTTTTTCGAAAAAGATGAGCCCGATAAAGAGTACTCGCCGTAACAATGTACATCGTATTCGGTTTGAATATGTGCAACGGACTATGGTGCCATTCTGTGATTTCTGTTTTCATCTCATTGACCTGTATAAGTTTTGATTTGCGCCGGCTTTGGCATGCGGTCCGCCACAGCGGACCGCCTTGGATTGCGGGAGGTCAGCATTCCAAAGAAGCTGCGCTCCCGCACCCTAAAACCTCCCGACTGCGGCAGTTTACTGCCGCTTTGGAATGCGGGAGCTCGCTCCCGCTTTAGTATCTCGTTCGCACAATATTACAATAAAAGCGAATATATGTTATCTAACAATAATTGCCTGCTATTTACCCAACTCTTCTGCAAAACACATACTAAAGCGGAAGCAAGCTCCCCGACAGACAACGTCGGGGCAGGCCCGCACACCAAAGCACACCAAAGAAGCTGCGCTTCTGCACTACTTACCACGTTTCTTCATAATGAATATCCCGTAAATAATTACATTCACTAGCACCACCCCGACCCCGAGATATATCTGCAACTCACGCGATAGTCCTTCGGGATACACTATCGGCCAGATGTAGTATTCAATAAATCCTGCTTCATACCCTTCCCCTCCCGCGAGTCGTCGGAAGCGGTTTTCGAGTGGTGTGAGCGGACAAATCCATCCCATAAACATAATGAGCGCCCCCCAACATGCCGCCGGGATGTGTATAAACGCCGTCCATTGCCATTTCAGCACAAGCAGCGCACCGAGTATCACGTACACTATAAACAGAAAGTGAACGGCAAGTGTTATTTCCGCAAGGATTTGATAGAGCATAGTCTATTGAAATTTAAGAAAAAAATGTTAAAATAATATAATAAATTAACAAATAACAAAATACAAATCCCAATATTTGGTTTGATATTTGATTATTGTGATTTGGTCATTTCTTTTAGTATTTTTCATAATTATGAATAAGACCACAGGCCGTGCTTCGAACAATAATCCCGCAAACCGTTTCGAGACATTACATATCGAGCCGGATGAATACTTGATCGATGAGGAACAATCGGAACGAAAGATCCTCACACAATTTCTCATCGACAACAGCAAATCGGTGCTGGCACGGAACGAGAGTCCGGATTTGCCGTTCCGTTACAGCATCAATCCGTACCGGGGATGCGAACACGGATGCATCTATTGTTATGCCCGGCCCTCGCATGAATATCTCGGCTTCTCGTCGGGACTCGATTTCGAAACGCGCATTATGGTAAAGAAAAACGCTGCCGACCTCCTGCGTCAACAATTATCATCCCACTCCTGGGAACCGCAGGTGGTCTGTCTGTCGGGAAATACCGATTGCTATCAACCGGTTGAGCGCACGCTGAAGATCACGCGGGAGTTGCTCACGGTGTTCAGGGATTTCCGAAATCCGGTATCCGTCATCACGAAAAACTATCTTGTTACACGGGACATCGATATACTCCGGGAACTTGCTGCACAGAAGCTGACCGTTGTGATGCTGAGTATTACATCGCTCGATGCGGAGTTAAGCAGGAAGATGGAACCCCGTACCTCCGCACCGCACCGCCGTCTGGAAGCAATCGAAACATTAGCCAAAAACAATATACCGGTCGGTGTGAACGTCGCACCGGTTATACCGGGTCTGAACGACGATGAGATTCCGGCTATACTGCAAAAAGCCAGAGAGGCCGGAGCTGTGTTTGCCGGTTATATTATGCTTCGCCTTCCGTATCGGGTTAAGGACCTGTTCATCGACTGGATAGAGCGTGAATACCCACTTAAAGCGAATAAGGTTGTAAACCGGATAAAGCAGATGCGTGACGGTGAGATGAGCTGCTCGGTCTTCGGCGAAAGATTGAGAGGTACCGGAGCTATTGCGAAAAACATCGAACAGTTATTCGGGCTTACCTGCCGAAAACTTTCACTCGATACCGCGAAACCCGGACTCGACACGACACATTTTTTTCGATACAACCAACTGCAAGAAGATTTATTCGGATAATAATCATATATTGATATGACAGTTACCGAATGTCGCATAGTCGAAATTAAAATATTGACACCACGATAGATAAAATTTAATATAAAATAATCACATATGAAACCGGCACTGGGACGACTGCACGTCATTACCGATACATCATTACAATCGAAATACACGCACACCGATCTGGCCCGTCTTGCAATTGACGGCGGTGCGGATACGATACAATTCAGACAAAAAGAGGGCCCATCGCTGGAAATGTACCGCAATGCCGGGTCCGTAATGAAAATCTGCCGCGAAGCCGGTGTCACCATGATAGTCAATGACCGTCTGGATATCGCGCTTGCAGTCGACGCCGACGGTGTGCACCTCGGTCAATCGGATTTGCCATTGCCCGTTGCGAGGAAACTGCTCGGGGACAATAAGCTGATCGGCGGCAGTGCAGTGAATTTTGATGAGCTGCAGACAGCAATTAATGATGGTGCAGATTATGTCGGTTACGGACCGGTTTTCGGCACCATGTCGAAGGCAGACCCGGGCGAACCGAAAGGTATACATTCCATGAAGACTGTCGCGGAGCGTTCCTCTGTACCGATAATTGCAATCGGGGGCATAAAACTTCGGCATGTACGGGAGCTTCTTTCAACCGGTATGCATGGCATCGCCGTCATCAGTGCCATCTGCTGCGCATCCGATCCGGCTGCCGCAGCGAGAGCATTTATGGAAGCAATCGGCACAGTCCCGGGAATACGCAGAAATTAACATACCGGTGATTTCTATTTGATCGACTATTACCTATATTTTATGTATATTACTTAATCTAATGCTGAGCAGAGACCGGTTGGAATAAATCTTATGCATTACCTTTCTATATAACACCATAACAAGAGGCAGGAGCATATCAAAACATTACAGGGAGAACCATTATGAACCTTAACTTCCCCGATTATATCAAAAGCAAGAAAGTAAAAAAATGGATTCTGGAAATTGCTGATTTAACAAAACCGCAGGATGTACACTTCTGTGACGGATCACAGGAAGAATACGATAAATTATGTGAATCTCTTGTACAAAGCGGCACGTTCAAAAAACTTAACCCCGAAAAAAGGCCGAACAGTTATCTCGCGCTGTCGGACCCCGAGGATGTCGCGCGGGTCGAAGACCGCACTTTCATCTGCAGCAGACGTAAATCCGATGCAGGCCCCACAAACAATTGGATCAACCCGAATGAAATGAAGGAGCGATTGAACAAACTGTTCGACGGTTGTATGGAAGGCCGTACAATGTACGTTATTCCATTCAGTATGGGTCCGCTCGGTTCACCCATTGCACAAATCGGTATAGAGATCAGTGACTCTGCGTATGTCGCAGCTAATATGAGGATTATGACACGGATGGGGAAAGAAGTTTATGAATATCTGGATACCGACGGGGAATTCGTACCGTGTGTTCATTCTGTCGGAGCTCCGCTTAAAAAGGGACAACAGGATGTATCCTGGCCGTGTAACAAAGATAATAAATATATTGTGCATTATCCCGAAGAGCGTTCTATCTGGTCATTCGGCAGCGGTTACGGCGGCAATGCTTTGCTCGGAAAGAAATGCTTCGCGCTGAGGATAGCGTCGAATATGGCACGCGATGAGGGTTGGCTTGCCGAACATATGTTGATTCTCGGGGTGGAATCCCCGGAGGGAAAGAAGACATATGTTGCGGGAGCATTCCCAAGCGCGTGCGGGAAAACAAATTTCGCCATGCTTATACCTCCGAAAGCTTTCGAGGGTTGGAAAATAACAACTGTCGGTGACGATATTGCATGGATTAAACCGGGACAGGACGGTAAGTTATATGCCATTAATCCGGAAGCCGGATTCTTCGGCGTCGCGCCCGGCACATCATATGCCACCAATCCCAATGCAATGGAGAGTATTAAAGAGAATACCATCTTTACAAACGTCGCGCTTACTCCCGAAGGCGATGTCTGGTGGGAGGAAATGACGAAAGAACCGCCCCCTGAGCTGACCGATTGGCGCGGTAACAAATGGACCCCCGATAGCGATAAACCGGCTGCTCATCCAAATGCACGCTTCACCGCACCGGCGAGACAATGTCCCTCGATCGATGAGAAATGGGAGGATCCGGCAGGCGTACCAATCAGCGCATTTATTTTCGGAGGCCGTCGCAGCGAGACCGTACCCCTTGTTTTCCAGGCAGTGAACTGGAACTTCGGTGTTTATATGGCAGCAACTATGGGTTCGGAGACAACGGCTGCCGCTGCCGGGGCCGTAGGGAAAGTCCGAAGGGATCCGATGGCAATGCTGCCGTTTCTCGGTTACCATATGGCAGATTATTTCAATCACTGGTTACAATTCGGCAGAGTCAATCCCTACCACCCGCGTATGTTCTTTGTTAATTGGTTCCGGAAGGATGTGAACGGAAAATTCATCTGGCCCGGATTCGGAGAAAATATGCGTGTCTTGAAATGGGTCGTCGATCGTGTCAACGGTTACGCGCAAGGGCTTGAGAGTCCGCTCGGCTGGATGCCGAGATATGATGATATCCAATGGGACGGTCTGGAGTCGTTTTCACAAAAACAATTCAATGACTTGATGACAATCAACCGGGAAAACTGGAAAGAGGAAGTCATGTCGCATGATGAACTATTTGTCGGAAAACTGTATGATAAACTACCGAAAGAGTTCATCCATATGCGTGAACTTCTTATGTCAAGTCTCTGGCGATCGCCTAAGAAATGGGGACTTGAACCGGAAGATATACCGACCTGATAATCACGTATCGTTAACAATGTACATCCGACGGCACACGCGATTGATCGTGTGTGCCGTTTTTCATATGATGAAACCTACAAATATTTTCATTACAGGGGGAACCGGTTTATTCGGCAGCGCACTTATCGAGCACTATCTCATACACGAGCCGGACGCCAAATTCTACGCACTGGTGCGCGGCGGGAATCCTGCCGATACCCGATACCGTCTGTTGGAGTACATAAAGAATTCGCCGACATTCCATCAGGATATGGTTTCCGATTTATCTGATCGGGTAACGGTGATGAGGGGCGATTTTACTGATGAAAATTTCGGTCTGCCGTTATCGATGATACAGGAACTACAAAACAATATTACCGATATAATACATTCGGGTGCTACGGTAGACTTCGGACTGCCGCTTCCCGAAGCCCGGAAGATCAATGTCGATGGCACAAAACATATGATCGATTTTGCACTGCAATGCCGGCAATTGCAATCTTTTCTTCACATCTCCACAGGACATGTTGCGGGGAAACGATCCGGCACGATTATGGAAACCGAAATTGGAACCGGTCAGGGTTTTCTGAACAGTTACGAGCAGACAAAAGCGGAAGCCGAATTGCTGATTCATACATACATGGATTCAATCCCGGTGACCATTCATCGTCTTACCACGGTAATCGGCGACCGGGGAACCGGTCATATCAGGCAATTCGGATTTTTTCATAACAGTGTGAGATTACTGTCTCAGGGGTTTATCCCCTGGCTCGCCGGAGATAAAAATGTCCACCTCGATATGATACCGACGGAATATCCGGTAGAAGCCCTTCATTATTTACACAGGAAGAATTTTAAACCGGGCACAACCTATCACATTTGTTGCGGTCCGGAAAAATCATTTATGCTCGAAGATTTTATTCGGGAAACGGTTGAGTATTTTAAGATCATCATGAATAACCCGTCGCTTACTGTCCCGGAAATAGTAAGCCGGGAGGAATTTGATAAAAGAATTTCCCGATCAAACAGCGCCCGGTTAAGCGCCGTTATGCATGCGCTCAGCACCTTCATCGGCCATCTGACGTTACCAAAGGTATTCGACCAGACAAACACTCACCGTGATCTTGCCGGAAGCGGGATCACCGCACCTCCGGTCAGATCATATTACTTTAAAGTGCTCGATGAGTGTAAAAGGAGAAAGTTCGGGAAGTTGTAAATCTTGTCTATGTTATCGGTAATCTGATTGTAAAAGTTGTTCCGCTGCCCTCTTCACTATGTACACCTATTTTTCCGCCATGTGCTTCGACGATCCACCGCACAAGGGTTAATCCCAGTCCTGTACCCCGATGCACTTGTTGGTCCGAGTCGGAGACCTGGTAAAAAGGTTCAAAAATACTTTGTATTTGGTCTTTTGGAATACCCGGACCGGTATCTGATATACTCAATTCGAGTGTTCCGCTGCCGGTTCCGTATGTAATATGAATTTTTCCTTTTTCGGGTGTATATTTCAACGCATTCTCGATCAGATTGAACACTACCTGGCGGATCCTCCCCGGATCGCACCGTACTACCGCTTGCGGACCCCGTGCAAGGACAACTGAAATGTCCTTTTCTCGGGACAGGAGCAACACCTCATCGTATATCTCTTTTATCAAAGTATGAAATTCAGTTTCCCGTATATCAAGATTCATAGTATCCGCCTGCAACATACTGATAGTCAATAGATCATTGACAAGATGATGTATCCGGATTATTTCATCATATGTCGATGCAACGATGTCTTTCAGTTCATCGAGTTCCACATCCGATTGCAATCCGCATTCAAGTTGGTTCCTGATAATCGCAAGAGGCGTGCGCAGTTCGTGAGAAGTAAGGGAAGAAAAATGGAGAATGTGTTGTAATCTCTTATGACGATTCTTCATAAAATTATATACCGACACCACTGACGATGAGAGCTGATCGTCTGCTTTTATTTTTATATCCGCTAAATAGCTGATCGTCTGCTTTTATTTTTATATCCGCTAAATCGCAACTCAACGGTCGCGTTTGTGCTTCTCTGATTACTTCGATGAGAGCATCTATGGGTTTCGTTGTCGATGTCTTCTTCCCGGGTTTACATATCTCCCGGAGAACCTTTACGAGCTGATCGGGCTTATATGGTTTCTGAATAAAGAACCGGGCTCCGGCTGTCTCTATGGCAAGTCTTGTATTCGGGTCACCGTAACCCGATGCTATTACCACAGGGATATCCGCACCGCTCTCCCGCATCCTGATAAATGTTTCATAGCCGCCAAGCCGCGGTAAGCCTATATCCAGGATTACGGACGAAAGGTTTTCTCTCTCACGCTCAAATATTTCCAGTGCCTCTATCCCGTCCGCTGCCTGATGCACCGTATACCCGGCCGCTGCTAATTTCTCTGCGAGCAACGCCCGCAACGTTTCTTCATCTTCAACGACCAGTATCGCTCCCGCACCGATCACTTTTTCTTTTTCTTCCGTCTCCGCTTCATCCCGGTCCGATTTCAGTTCTTCTCCAAACTGTAATAACGGTATATAAACCGAAATTGTGGATCCTTCTCCGGCTCTACTCTGTATTTCTATAAAACCGTTGTGGCTCTCCACTACACCACGGACTACCGATAAACCCAAACCAATGCCCTCGCCTATATCCTTCGTCGTAAAAAACGGCTCGCATATTCTGTCCCGGATTTCTTCATCCATTCCGGTTCCCGTATCACCGACCGTAACACGCACATACTCTATGTTCTTTACCTCCGCAAACCGGCACCGTAGTTCACCGCCACGGACAACACCGGAACTCACCGTGATCGTGCCTCCGTCAGGCATGGCATCACGTGCGTTGAGAAACAGATTGAACAGTACCTGGCCAAACTGATCTCTGTCCGCACGAATAACAAGCCCACGCGAATTGAGATCAACCGAGAACAAGACTGTCTGCGGAAACGTCTCCATTGCCATCCGAATCTTTTCACGGATAACCTCGCCAACGGCAACATCGCTGTAACGAACGGGTGTCTTCTTTATAGACGTCATTAACTGCTGAACGAGACGCGCGCCACGCTCTGTCCCTTCAATGATTACCCTCACAAACTGATTGAGCTTCTCCCGCCCGATCTCAGGATCTTCAAGCATCGATGCATACCCCATAATGACACCGAGAATATTATTAAAATTATGGGCTATTCCGCCTACCAGGACACTCAGACTATCCGCCTTATTCAAATGACGAAACTTTTCATCTAGCTTGTTCCGGTCCGTATGTTCGCGCATGACACCGACCATACCTATCGGCTTGCCCGATGCATCATTCACAACCGATGTCGACACATAAACAGGGAATTCCGTCCCGTCTTTCTTTCGATGGACTGATTCCCCTTCCCATCCGGTCGTCTGAGAGAAGGTAAACACCTCTTCAATGTCTTCTTTCCCGTGCCCTGCCGGCCACAGGATATCGACGGGCTCTCCGAGAACCATCCCGGCATCATAACCGTACGTAGCACAGAACGATTGATTCACAAAGATAATTTCACGAGAAAGACCGATAATAATGAGCGGATCGTTGATGCTCTGTACAACGTGTTCGGATAGTCCGGCATGGCCAACGATTTCTGCCCGGCCCGTAAGTTCACGCGAACTGACCAGAATTCCCTCTATGGATGCTTCATCAAGAAGGTTTCTGTATGTCGATTCGATTTTGATCCACGAACCGTCGGCGTGACGAAACCGGTATGCTATGTTCCGGGATGCGCGGGGTTGACGTCGGATAGCGACAAACGCATCAACGATTTCCTTCAGATCTTCAGGGTGGCAAAAGCTGAATATGCTCGTTCCGGTTCTCGGTTTATTCCCGCGGGCACCGAAGATACGGATTGCCGCAGGCGATTCATACCGAATGACACCGCGGTCATCGACAATACTTATTACATTCGATGTATCGGTCAGAAGAAGATGGAGACGTCTGTCACGCTCGCTTATTGGTTCCTCCGCACGCCGGTCGGCGGCACTGTGAATACCTCGTTTCAGTTTATCGAGCTGTCGCCGAAACCTTTCGATCCTCTCAAGTAACTCTGAATGTTGTCCTGACCCGTTTGTCATGTATCGATCAATGTTTATAATATTTCTTTCATAGGTGCGTTCGATTGTGCACCTGCATATTACATTATTTTACGCATCCGGACTGTGCTCAAAGTCAACATTGACCTCAGATGTTGACATACGTCACACTGATGATATTTTACTGAGTTGAAGTTGAAAATGAAGCGTTCATATTCCCGGGAGGGAGATCTTGCAGAAAAATATATAGTAATGAAGAAATGTTATGTTAGGAAATAAAGGGGAGACATCCCATGTATTACGCTTGAGGTAAGAGTATCACCCGGGTGGGTGGATTGTTAGATTGAGTGAAGAGATTGTCATCTTTCGACGGAGTTTACCCCGCATCAGCGGGGCTGCCAATGACACGAAGGCCATCACACTCAGGCTTCGACTCCGCTCAGCCTGACACCTTACGCCTCGATGTATTATGTCATTGTTATTATAAATTGTCACCCTGAGCGGAGTCTGGCGTAGCTACCCCTTCGGAGGAGGGGTGTTGATAGCGTTGGCGCTTGCGTCATTGCCAGCGATACCGAAAGCACAGAAAAGGATTACATTAAAGTGTACATGAACGTATTACGTCATCCTTGCTTATCGATCATCATAAAGCCCTGACCACGCACCGTATTAATAAGCTTGCGTGGATGTCCTTTATCGATTGCCTCACGAATATAATAGACATAGACATCGACAAGATTGGTGCCGGTGTCGAAATTATATCCCCAGACTTGTTCCGCAATCCGCTTTCTGGTCAAAACTTGATTTTTATTGCGCAGGAAGAATTCTAATAATGAAAACTCTTTCGGAGAGAGATTAATTTCTTTTTCTCCCCGCGTCACCTTCCGGTTCTGTATGTCGAGTAAAAGATCATCTGCTTTAAGGACTTGACCTGATGAAACCTCAGACCGGCGTAAGATCGCCTCAACTCTGGCAAGCAATTCACTCGAATCGAATGGTTTTATAAGATAATCATCGGCTCCCAGCCGCAGACCTTTTACGCGATCTTCAACGGCATTCCGGGATGATAAAATAAGAACCGGAGTCTCATTGGATTGATTGCGGATTTCATCCAGGATATCAAATCCCGATTTATTCGGCAGATTGATATCGAGTATCAGAAGATTATACTCATTCTGAAGAATTTTATTAACTGCCTCGACGCCGTCGTGCGTGAGGTCTACAGCATATCCCTCACGTTTCAGATGATTCTTAAGCGATCGCGCCAGCTTTTTCTCATCTTCAATGAGTAGTACGTGATGTTTCCCGTTATTGGTCTCCCCCATGGATACCCCTATATATGTTGGTACAGAAAAAAGAATGTGTACATCTATCCAATCATTGTGTTAAAGGTAAATATACAACAGACAAACGATAACAGCAAATCACTGTGATCTGGGACACTAAATAAAATTCACGAATATCTTAAATAATATTCATAATCTAGTCTTCAGATAACTGACGATACTTCTCCCGGTAGCGTTCAAACAAATTCTTTTGCTTATCGGACATATCAATCTTTCTACCCTGGATAAACATTTGCTCGATGTTGGATCTGAGATCGAGTACATCACCGTCGGTCAGTATCAGAGTTGCGTCTTTACCGACTTCAAGCGAACCGATCCGGTCCGACAGGCCGAATATTTTTGCCGGATATAACGTGATAGCTTTTATCGCCTCCTCTGCGGGTAATCCGAATCCAGCCGCGGTTGCAGCGTGATGCCGGAGCCGCATTGCACTCGCGGAACCGTATTCACCCGCAATGGCGAATTGTATACCCAGGTTATGCAAAATTGCTGCATGGGCATAGATCTCATCATACCCTTGCCATGGACTGCCGGGGCTGTTTAATACAGAGGTAATAATAACGGGAATATCCTTCGTAACGAGCTGATGGGCTGTATAATGCGCATCNCTTCCTCCAAGTATAATGATCCTTACATCCTCAGATTCAGCCCAGGTTATCGCATCTTGAATTTCACTTTCGTTGTTTGCCTGCACGACGACGGGAATCTCCTGCTGTAACACGGGGATCATCGCTTCCCATCTCATATCGATGCGCTGTGCCGGTGAAGCAGCACGTGCGTTTTTATATGCGCGTGCCTTTACGAATGCTTCTTTTATTGCCTTCAACTGATTTCGGGCATTGTTATTATCATCGGTGATGAACGGCCAGTTTATCATTAACCCTATGGGGGCACGCAGTGTCATTCCCTCCCATGTCCACCCATCCATAAGCATTGCGGCGGAAAGACCCGGGATAGCACCGCCGCTTGGTGAGGATATTGTCACCCCAATCCCGTGTGATCTGGCAACGGGCATATGTTCGCTTTCCGGATGGAATGCCTTCTCTGCCCGTACATTCGGGTTGATCTGCCCGAATTCGTTAAAATCGGAGGTAACGTCGACTGCCCCAATCTCCGTCAAACCCATGTTGGTGTACGCGTGAATGAAAGCCGGGTACAAATATTTTCCCGAGGCGTCATACTCCTCTGTGCCATCGGGAATCTCAATGCCGTGACCTAATGCGGTAATTTTACCGTCTTCAAAAATGAGGGTGCCGTTCTCGATGACATCACCCGAGACGGTAAAAATCGTTGCTCCGGTGATTGCAACGGACTCCCGTTGTTCGGGTGCGGGTATCTGTGCATAGAGTGCCGAACACACGAATACTATAATGCCAATAACGCCTGCTGAATGTTTAATGAAATGCATGATGGTCCTCCTTACAAGAATAATCTTCTGAAAAAGGTGAGATCCCTCCGCGCCGCGCCTGACCCGGCCGTTCACCCGCACCGATCGCGGATAATGCATGTTGAATCAGTTTTGCGCGCTGTTCACGGATCTCCTCACGTGCGCGGGCATCTTCTTCAATGTCAAAATATTTTCTCCCATCGACCCACGTTTGCTCAGCCCTGGTATCGGTTGCGAGAGGATGCCGTTCCCACAGCACGAAATCGGCGTCCTTTCCGGTTTCCAGTGATCCCACACGGTGATCTATACCGAGCATTTGAGCCGGAAATAGTGTTATCATCGAGAGCGCGTCTTCTTCGGGAACTCCGGTCTGCACAACCTTCGCGGCTTCCCAGTTCATACGTGTTGCAAGTTGCGTGTTATCTGAATGGATTACAGTTAACACACCTTGTTCATGAAGTAATCGCGCATTATAGGTTGTAGCATCGTACGCTTCAACTTTAAACGCCCACCAGTCGCTCCACACGGCGGCGCTTGCACCATGTTCACGAAGTGCCTCTGCAATTTTGAATCCTTCAACCGTATGCTGGAAAGATTGAATTCTTATCCCGTAATCCTCGGCGACGCGAAGTAACGCGAGTATCTCATCCTGACGGTAACAGTGTGAATGGATATGACGTTCACCCTGCAAGATCTCCAGAACGGTTTCCAGACGGTGATCCCGTCGGGGCGGTATGGCCGATTGATCCTGTTCCCACTGTTTCCATGCTTCCTCGTATTCCAAAGCCGCCTGAAATTCATCGCGTATGATTTGCTCGACGCCCATACGGGTGTTCGGGTATCTCCGTTGATCGCGTGTGACATTTTCTCCGAGAGCGAATTTTATCCCCTTGGGTGCATCATCGATAAGCAGCTCATCCGGCAATGCTCCCCACCTCATTTTTATAATGGCATTCTGCCCGCCTATTGGATTGGCCGATCCGTGCAATGAGTTTGCGGACGTTAATCCCCCTGCAAGCAGGCGATAAATCCAGATATTATTGCTATCTAAAACATCCTGTATGTTCACTTCCGCCGTTATGGCATTACCGACTTCATTAACGCCGCCGGCGATACTTGTGTGAATATGTGCATCGATTAATCCCGGCGTAACGTGCTTACCCTCTGCGTCAATCACAAGTGCGTTTGAGGGCGGACTTATATTCCGTCCGACACTCACAATTTTACCGCGTGTGATCAACATATCGGCATTCTCAAGGACACCATCCGGTCCCTGTGTCCAAATAGTGGCATTCCGTACCAGCACATGCTGCGGTTGTTCGGGTGTATGCGGTATCCCGTACTCCATTGCCGGATAGACCACGGGTAGATCGACCGGTTCAACTTTACGATCGGGTTTCTCACGCTCCTCCCGAACATACGATTCCTGTCGTTCGGCATGCCAGGAAAACCAACTTCCGTCGGGCAGTGTGCCTGAACCGTACATCTCCGTTTGAGAAACCGTCCCGGACATGACGATCTGACCGCTTACCTCTATAGAATCGCCGGAGAATCCTACCGACAGACGCTGGAGATCGTAGGTAACCGGTTT
>SL_3KL_010_SEDDRAFT_10001528_pt1 | contig 21074 bp, 12 predicted proteins | sample SodLakKL_010_SED_2_FD_10381 | JGI IMG/M metagenome (IMG submission 10381) | reverse complement strand
TCCTGGACGACCTGGGGGGCAACGCCCCGGACGACCGGGCGCTCCTGGACTTCATGGGGACGGATCCGTCTGCCGGAGCCGACGTCCTGCTGGCTGTCGCTCGGGAAGACCAGGCCACCCTGCGGCAGCTTCGCCTGGAAGAACAGCTTCGCCGAACCGAACTCCTGGCGGAGCGGTCCGACCGCCTTCCCCGGGTATCTCTTTTCGGGAGTTACGACGTCCAGGCCCAGCAGGATGGGACGCCCACGTTCTTCGGTGGTGGAGGGCGGGGATACGGGCGCATGGTGGGGGTCCAGGTGAGTGTGCCCCTCTTCACCGGCTTCCAGCGTCGTGCTCGCGCGGAGCAGGCCCGCACCGAACTCCGACGGACCGAGGTTCGCATGGACCTGGTGGAAGGTGACACCGAGGCCCAACTCCGCTCCCTGGTGGAGGGGGTGGCCGAGGCCCGGTCCCGGGCCCGGGGTCAGAGCCGGGCCGTGGCGCAGGCCGAACGGGGGTACCGCATCATCTGGGGCCAGTTCAGCGAGGGGCTGGCCAGCCGATTGGAGGTCACGGACGCCGAGGTGGCTCTTCGCCGGAGCGCCACAAATTACGCCGAGGCGGTCCACGCCTACCTTACCGCCAGAGCCCGGTTGGATGCTCTGGTGGGTCGGGTTCCCGGGGTGGATCAGGGAGCCCGGGATCCCGCTTCGGGGTTCCACCGACCATGAGCCAGATCCTGTTCTACACCGCCATCGTCCTCGTCGCCCTGAGCCTGGGGTTCCTCGCCGCCGCGGTCTGGGCCCTCCGTCGTCGTCGCTGGGCCGGTTCCCTGGGCGGGGCCGGCGGCGGCGTGCTCCTCCTCTCCTTCGCAGCGCTGGCCGGAACCCTGGGCGTTTCGACCCAGGGCTACCGCGCCCTCACCCATGAAGAGGTGGCGGCGGTGGTCACAACCCTGCCCAGCGGAGACCAGCGCTTCCAGGCCTTCGTGGAGTTCCCCGACGGCCGGACCCGGAGCCTGGAGGTGGCGGGAGACCAGCTTCTGGTGGACGCCCACATCCTCAAGTGGCATCCGTTCGCCAACATCCTGGGGGTCCACACCCAGTACGAGCTGGACCGACTGTCCGGGCGTTACGCCGCCCTGGCCGACGAGGAGACCGCGACTCGCACGGTCCATTCCCTGAAGGACGAGAAGCCGGTGGACCTCTTCCACCTGGCGCGCCGCTACTCCCTTCTCGCCCTTCTGGTGGACGCCGAATACGGATCGGCCACCTTCATCACGGTGGACCGGCCCGCCCGGTTCGAGATCAGGGTTTCCACCACCGGCCTGCTGGTGCGGGAGGTGGAGTTGAGCCGTTAGCCCGACCCGTCACCTCCCGCACCGACACTCTCAGCGCTTCAGCCAGGGCTTCCGCTCGAAGTACGAATCCGCCTCGTCCTTCACCCGCCCCGCCAGGAAGACCACGGCAATGAGGTTGGGGATGATCACCAGCCCCAGGAGAATGTCTCCGATGGTCCACGCCAGGATCAGGGGGCTCACCGCCCCTACGAAATGCATGAGCACGAAGAGGATCTTGTACGGGAGGACGGCCTTCGGTCCGAAGAGGTAGAAGGCGCAGCGGTCTCCGTAGTAGCTCCAGGCGATGGCGGTGGAGATCCCGAAGAGGAGCACGGTGAGGATCACGATGTAGTGTCCCCAGTCCCCGGGAAGCCCGCGCTGGAAGCTCAGCATGGTGAGGGGCGCACCGTTCTGCACCACATTGGCGAAGAGGGTGTTGTACTCGGTGCCGTCGTCGGCCACGGCGGTGTTTCGTCCCGGGAAGATGACCCCGGTGAAGGGCTGTGTCTGGTCGGGATCGGTGAAGAACTCGTCGATGGCGACCTCGTGCCAGGCCATGCGTGAATCCCCCACGGCCTGCGCCACCGGGACACCCTGCTCGACCCGGATCTCCTGCGGAGCGCCCTGGAAGAAATTGAACCGTCCGTCGTCGCGCTCCACCACGAAGGAGATGTTTCCGCTGGTGAGGCCGACCTGCTGCGGGATCTTGTCGTCCCACGACCCGGTGATGATGATGACCAGGGCCGTCATGGTGCAGATGACGATGGTATCGATGAACGGCCCCAGGAGAGCCACCATCCCCTCTTCGGCCGGTTCTTCGGTCTTGGCCGCCGCGTGGGCGATGGGGCTCGAGCCCTGGCCGGCCTCGTTGGAGAACAGGCCCCGCCGGACCCCCCACATCATGGTCACCAGGAAGGCGCCCACGCCGACGCCGGCAACTCCCGCGGAGGGATTGAAGGCCTCGGTGATGATGAGGGCCAGGCTGGGAAGGATCTCGCTCCAATTCAGNGCCAGGATGACCAGGGCGGCGGCCACGTAGAGCCCGGCCATGGCGGGAGCCAGGATCCCGGTCACCTTCCCGATCCGGCTGATCCCTCCGATGATGACCATCCCGATCACTGACGCGGTGACGAGCCCAACCACCCACGGCTCGAAGCCGAATTCCGTCTGGAACACGTCGGCGACAGTGTTGGCCTGCACGCCGTTCCCCGTGAAGAGGGCCACCGCCGCCAGGAAGACGGCGAAGACGACGGCCATGGGCTTCCACGCCTTCCCCAACCCCCGCTCGATGTAGTACATGGGGCCGCCGGCCACCATGCCTTCCCAGGGGCGCTCCGGATCCGGCTCCCGGACGTTCCGGTACTTCTGGGAGAGCGTCACCTCGGAGAACTTGGTGGCCATCCCCAGGACTGCGGTCACCCACATCCAGAAGAGAGCGCCGGGTCCGCCCCAGTGGATGGCCAGCGCCACGCCGGCGATGTTCCCGATCCCCACCGTGGCCGACAACGCTGTGGANAGGGCCTGGAAGTGGGTGACGTCNCCCGGATCATCGGGATCGTCGTATTTCCCGGAGACCACCGCAAAGCCGTGCCCCAGTCGCCGGAACTGGATGAAACCCAGTCGGAGGGTGAAGTAGAGACCGGCGCCCAGGAGGAGGATGACCACTGCGGGGATGGTCTCCTCACCTACCGGGATCCCCCAACTCCAGACGATGGATTCGAGGGTGTCCGCGGCCCGCATGATGGAGTCAAGCATGGAGTTCCGTAAGCGTGAAAAGCCATGAGGTAGATTCAGGAACAGCAAAGAGGCTACGGCGAAGGTCACCGCAGGGCAAGCACCAGGGGCTTCCGATCCGCGTCCCCGGGGAACGAGGGAACCGGAGACGGGTGCTCAGGCATTCGCCCATTGCCAAGCCGGACGCATCCATCCGCAAAGAACAGGAAGCCGTGCCAACATGAAACGCAGTCGCTGGATTCTCCTGGCCCTGGTGGCGGTGGCCGTCGCGCTGTTCTTCGTGTTCGACCTGGACCGGTTCTTCACGCTGGACTTCTTCCGGGCCCAGCAGGACGCCATCGAGGCATTCCGGAGCGAGAACATGGGGTTGGCGGTGGCCATCTACTTTGCCGTGTACGTTGCGGTGACGGCCCTTTCGCTCCCGGGCGCCGCCCTCATGACCTTGGTGGGGGGTGCCATCTTCGGGTTCCTCTGGGGAACGGTCATCGTCTCCTTCGCTTCCACCATCGGGGCAACGCTGGCCTTCCTCCTGGGGCGCTTCCTCTTCCAGGATGCCGTACAGCGCCGTTTCGGCCGGTACCTGAAGCCCATCAACGAGGGGATCCGCCGGGACGGAGCCCTCTACCTCTTCATGCTCCGCCTCGTCCCCGTCTTCCCCTTCTTCGTCGTGAATCTGGTCATGGCCCTCACGCCCATGCGGACCGTGACCTTCTTCGTGGTGAGCCAGTTGGGAATGCTGGCCGGCACCATGGTCTATGTGAATGCCGGGACGCAGGTCGCCCAGGTGGAGTCGCTGGGTGACATCGTCTCCCCTGGCCTCCTGGGTGCCTTTGCCCTCCTGGGTATCTTCCCCCTCGTGGCCCGGTGGGCGACGCGGTGGATCCAGGCGAGGAAGGTTCTCCGGGGATGGAAGAAGCCGTCGTCGTTCGATCGAAATCTGGTGGTGATCGGCGCAGGGTCGGCAGGACTGGTAACCGCCTACATCGCCGCGGCGGTGAAGGCGAAGGTCAGTCTCATCGAGAAGGGGGAGATGGGAGGCGACTGCCTGAACACCGGGTGCGTGCCCTCCAAGACCCTCATCCGATCGGCCCGGTTGGTGTCGGAGATCCAGCGCCACGAGTCGTTCGGCATTGCCGAGGCCTCGGCCCGGGTGGAGATGGCCGACGTCATGGACCGGGTCCACCGGGTGGTGGACACCATTGCCCCCCACGATTCGGTGGAGCGCTATACCGGGCTCGGGGTCGATGTCATTCAGGGTGAAGCCACGATCACCGGCCCCTGGTCCGTGGAGGTGAACGGACGGACCCTCACCACCCGGAACATCGTGGTGGCCACCGGGGCGCGTCCCCGGGTCCCTCCCATCCCGGGACTGGAAGCGGTGGACTACCACACCTCCGACACCATCTGGTCCCTCCGGAAGGACCCCGGCCGGTTCCTGGTGCTGGGGGGCGGGCCCATCGGGTGCGAACTCTCCCAGGCCTTCGTCCGGTTGGGTGCCGCCGTCACCCAGGTGGAGATGGGTCCGCGGCTACTCGGCAGGGAGGATGCCGATGTCTCGGAGTTCGTGGAAGCCCGCTTCAAGGGTGAGGGTATCCGGGTGCTGACCGGCCACCGGGTCGTGCGGTTCGAGGGGAACGGTCGGGGCTCGCACGCGGGGAGTGGCGAAGGGGTGGCCGTGGCCGTTCGGGACGGGAGCGACGAAGAGATCCATCTCCCCTTCGACACCCTTCTGGTAGCGGTGGGCCGGGAGGCCCGCGTGGACGGATTCGGGCTGCAGGAGGTGGGGGTCGAGGTCCGGAACGGGGTCATCGACACCGACGATTACCTTCGTACCCGGGTGCCCACCATCTTTGCCTGCGGAGACTGTGTGGGCCCCTATCAGTTCACCCATGCGGCTTCCCATCAGGCCTGGTACGCGGCGGTGAATGCCCTCTTCTCGAATCCCTTCAAGCGCTTTCGGGTGGACTATGGCACCTTGCCCATGGCGACCTATACGGATCCGGAGGTGGCCCGGGTCGGACTGAGTGAAGGTCAGGCCCTGGAGCGGGACGTCGCCGTCGAGGTCACCCGGTACGACCTGGCCGGACAGGATCGGGCCCTGGCGGAGGAGGCGGCCCACGGTTTCGTGAAGGTCCTGACGGCGCCGGGCAAGGACCGGATCCTGGGCGCCGTCATCGTGGGACCCCACGCCGGGGAGCTCATCACCGAGTTCACCCTGGCCATGAAGCATGGGATCGGCCTGAACAAGATCCTGGGTACCATCCACCCCTATCCCACCCTCATGGAGGCGAACAAGGCCACGGCCGGAGCCTGGAAGAAGGCCAACGCACCGGAAGGGGTCCTGGGGTGGGTGGAGCGCTACCACCGGTGGAGGCGAGGGTGAGACCCAGGGGCTCCCCGGACTCTTCCAGGACGTGGAGTGGGCCGGGAACCCCGTTCAGCTCGGCCGTCAGCGCCCTGCCCAGCCCGGCGCCGTCCAGGAGTCCCTGGATCTCGGCGGGGGCTTGGAGTTCCACGCTGTTCATGGCTCCAGGGAAAGGGTTGACCCGACAAGGACCACCGGACGGGTAGGTCCGGCCTTTTCCTCCCGTACGGGGTTGTTTCCAGCGGTCAAGTTTGGGATCTTAGAAGTTCTGAACCCCATGCAGATTTCCTTACGCTTCCGGCCCTACGCCGCCAGACGTCGACGCGACACCACATAGCCGCATCAGAACACGATTCCCCAATGGAGGAGACCACATGTCAGAGAGCGGGACGAGCCCCCGGAACAGCCTGTCCATCCGGGATAACCGCACGGGTCGGGACTACGAGGTCGAGATCCACGAGGGCAATGTGATCCGGGCCATGGATCTCCGGCAGATCCGCGAGAACGACGACGACTTCGGGATGATGTCCTACGACCCGGCGTACGGAAATACGGCCTCCACGCGGAGTACCGTCACCGAGATCGACGGCGGGAAGGGGATCCTCCGGTACCGGGGATATCCCATCGAGCAGCTGGCCGAGCGGAGCACCTTCCTGGAGGTGGCCTACCTCACCCTTCGGGGAGAGCTTCCGACGCAGGATGAACTGGATGAGTTCGTCCATCACGTGACCTATCACACGTACGCCCACGAGAACATCATCAAGCTCCTGCATGGGTTCCGGTACGACGCCCATGCCATGGGGATCATGATTTCCTCGGTGGCGGCGCTCTCCACCTTCTATCCGGAAGCCAAGGACGTTCACGATCCGGAGAATCGGTGGATCCAGATCATCCGGCTTGTGGCCAAGATGCCGACCCTGGCGGCGTTCGCCTACCGGCACCACAGGGGCTTGCCCTACGTGTACCCCGAGAATGAGCTCTCGTACACGGGGAACTTCCTCAACATGCTCTTCCGCATCGGGGTCAAGGAGTACCGCGCCAACCCCATCCTGGAGCGGGCGCTGGACGTCCTCTTCATTCTCCATGCCGACCACGAGCAGAACTGCTCGGCCACCACCATGCGGGTGATCGGGAGCGCCCACGCCGATCCGTTCTCGGCGCTGGCGGGCTCCATGGCGGCGCTCTACGGACCGCTCCACGGCGGCGCCAACGAGGCCGTGCTCCGCATGCTCACCGAGATCGGGTCGAAGGACAACATCCCCGACTTCATGGATAGTGTACGCCGAGGTGAGCGGAGACTCATGGGCTTCGGACACCGGGTCTACAAGGCCTACGATCCCCGGGCGAGCATCATCAAGCGACATGCGCACGAGGTCTTCGAGGTGATGGGGGGGAACCCGCTCCTGGACATCGCGTTGGAACTCGAGAAGATCGCGCTGCAGGAGGAATATTTCGTCGAGCGGAATCTGTATCCCAATGTGGACTTCTACTCCGGGCTGATCTACCAGGCCATGGGATTCCCGGTGGAGATGTTCCCGGTCCTGTTCGCCATTCCCCGTACCGTGGGATGGCTGGCGCAGTGGGAAGAGATGCTGGAAGACAAGGAACAGCGAATCGCCCGTCCCCGGCAGATCTACGTGGGTCAGGGCGAGCGGGCCTACGTTCCGGTGGAAGAGCGGGGCTGACAGTCTCCCGGGGAGGGCCGGCCTCCAAGCCCCCCGAAGCGGAACGAAAATTAGAATCTGATTCGCATTTTTTCCGGGGCATGGTTTTCCCCCGGTCGGCGTGGAGACGCCGGCCGGGGGTTTCCATTTGTGGGAGTACCGGGTGGCACGAGGTGGACACACAAACGATAAATGGTTATCGGTTATCGCTACTGTTTTTCACTCCCCCCACAGTGGAGACCCGTCACCATGAATCGCCTTCCCGTCACCGTCCTGTCCGGCTTTCTCGGCGCCGGCAAGACCACCCTGCTGAANCACGTCCTCTCCAACCGATCCGGAATGCGGGTGGCCGTGATCGTCAACGACATGTCCGAGGTGAATGTGGATGCGGCGCTGGTCCGAGGGGGTGAAGCCGCGCTCTCCCGGACAGAGGAGAAGCTGGTGGAGTTCACCAACGGGTGCATCTGCTGCACCCTCCGGGAAGANCTCCTNCTGGAGGTGAAGCGTCTGGCCGAGGAGGGGCGCTTCGACTACCTCCTCATCGAGTCNACCGGGATCTCGGAGCCGCTCCCTGTGGCCGCCACCTTCGTAATGGAAGANGAGGGNGGCCGNAGCCTCTCTGAATTCGCGCGCCTGGACACCATGGTCTCGGTGGTGGACGCCAAGGCCTTCCTCCGGGACCTGGGCACCACCGACCTTCTCCAGGACCGGGGCGAGTCCATGGGCGAAGAGGACGAGCGGACCCTGGCCCAGCTCCTCATCGATCAGGTGGAGTTTGCGGATGTCCTGGTGGTGAACAAGACCGACCTGGTGTCTCAGGAAGAGTTGGACCAGGTGACCGGCGTCCTGCGGGCGCTGAATCGCTCGGCGGAGATCCTTTCCACGGAGAAGGGAAGGGTACCTCTGAATCGCATCCTGGACACGGGACGTTTCGATTTCGACACCGCCAGTCAGGCTCCGGGGTGGATGCACGAGCTCACGAAGACGGAAGTGGAGTCCGAGACCGAGGAGTACGGAATCTCCAGCTTCGTATTCCGGGCCCGGCGTCCCTTCCACCCGCAGCGGTTCTGGGACTTCGTCCACGCCCCGTGGCCGGGAGTGCTCCGGGCCAAGGGGTTCTTCTGGCTTGCCTCGCGCATGGGGATGGTGGGGGCGCTGGCCCAGGCCGGCGTCATGCGCGAGCACGGTCCGGCCGGGTTCTGGTGGGCCGGAGGGGGGGAGCGGCCGGAGGAGGCCGATGCGGAAACGCAGGAGATGCTGAAGACGGTGTGGGAAGAGCCGTGGGGCGACCGCCGCCAGGAACTCGTCTTCATTGGACAAGCTCTGGACCGGGTGGTGCTGGAGAGGGGACTCGAGGCCGCCCTTCTCACCCCGGACGAGATGACGTCTGGCCAGCCCGAATGGGCCGGGCTTTCGGATCCCTTCCCGCCGTGGCTTCAGGAGTTCGAAGAGCAGGAAATGGAGGAGGGGACATTCCAGGGACCTGTCGTGTAGCATGAACCCGTTGTGGCGGGCTTGACGCGGCCAGGGGTTTAGCGTAGCCTAACTTTTGTTTGAGCCGAGCCTAAACTTTCACCCCAACGGGTCACGGAGCTGTGACCCCCCTGCTCAGCGGGAGACTACTTGATGAACGGAAGAAGATTCACGATCCCCGGACCGTTACGGAGCTTTGCCGTCGTACCGGCGCTGCTGCTCCCTCTCGGTCTCGGTTTGCCCATGTCTGGGGCCGGTCTCCATGCCTCCACTGCTCCCATTTCCGGAGCGGAGGGCACCGGACTGGAGGCGGAGGCAACCATGAACGATCTGGCTGTCCGGGTCATGGATGGCGGGAGAGAGGACCGGGGTGTTACCCAGGCGCAGGTCACTCTCTTCCGTTCGGGAACGGAGTCGTTGGCCGATCGCCGCGTCACGGGGAGCCTCACCGGAACCGATGGTCGGGTCGTCTTCGGGGAACTTCCCGCCGGGGAGTACCTGATGATGGTGGAGGCGGCGGGGTTCGAAACCCAGGAGCGTTCGGTCCGCCTCCCGGCTGACGATATCGTGGAGGTGATTCTTCAGCCCCGGCCTCTGACACTGGATGAGGTGGTCGGGACCGCCAGCCCGCTGCGAAGCGGTGTCGTCTACACGGCCGCCCAGACCTTCGACCGGGACGAGTTGGCGCAGCGTCTGGACGCGTCCATCGGATCCATGCTGGATGGAGAGCCCGGGGTGGCCATGCGTTCCCTGGGTGCTGCTCCCACTCGGCCCGTGATCCGGGGATTCGATGGGGACCGCATTCTGGTCCTGGAGAATGGAGAGCGCATGGGTGACGTGGGTGAGAGCTCCGCGGACCATGCCGTGGCTCTGGATCCCCTGGCGGTGGAGCGTCTGGAGGTGGTACGAGGTCCGGCGAGCCTCCTCTACGGCTCCGGGGCCCTTGGCGGGGTGGTGAACATGACCACCCGCGATATGCCGCGGACATGGAGCCGGGGATGGGAGGGTGCCGTGCAGACCCAGGCTGCGAGCATGAACCGGTCCGGCTCCGGTTCAGGAACCCTGCTCTACGGTGCGGAGGACTGGGCTACCACCTTCCGCTTCTCAGCTCGGGAAGCGGGAGATATGCAGACGCCTGACGGGACCATCGGTGACACCTGGATCTCCAGCCTCGACGGTTCGCTCGGATTCGTCAGGCAGTGGGACGAAGTCCGGCTGGGCTTCTCCGGATCCTTCGTGGACCGGGAGTATGGGATTCCCGAGGCTTGGGACGACCCGGATGAGGAGGTCTTCCTGACCATGGAGCGCCAGACGCTGCAGACGCGCCTGGACTGGGAGCCCCGACAGCCGGGAGCCATCCAGGGCCTCGAAGTCCGGTCCAACATTTCCCGGTTCTTCCAGCAGGAGATCGAGCAGGAGTTCGAGAACGGAAGGCTGGCGGACAGGGAGATCGGACTTGAGTACGACGCCGTCTCCGCCTCCGGAACGGCCACATTGCGCCATGGGCAGCTGGGGGCATTCGGAGAGGGGGCCTTCGGGCTGGCGATCCGGGCTCGCCAACTGGACATCGGGGGAGAGGAAGCCTTCGTTCCCGGGGCGGATGAGCGCTCCATCGGCATCTTCACCTTCCAGGAGGCGCCCCTCACCCCGGACCTCAGCTTCCAGTTGGGGGGACGCATCGAATCGAACTGGAATGAAGCCCGACCGAACGACCGTTTCCCCGAGGTGGACGAGACCCGTAACTCCACTGCCTTTTCAGGATCGGTGGGTCTGAACTGGCGGCCCGGAGCCGGATGGGAGACGGGGGTACAGCTCGCCCGGGCGCACCGGGTGCCCATTGTCGAGGAGCTGTTCGCCAATGGGGCTCACCTGGCGGCCGGTGTCTTCGAAATCGGAAGCACGGAGCTGGAGGATGAGGTGAGCCACGGCCTGGACCTCTTTGTTCGCCGGGATTTTGCCCGTGGTTCGGTAGAGGTAGCCGGCTTCGCCAACTGGATCAACGATTACGTGGCCTTCCAGCCCCTTGGCCGGATCGATGAGGAATCGGGGTTCCCGGTCTTCCAGTATCAGGGGACCGACGCCCGTATGATCGGCGGTGAGGTCACGGCGGACCTGCAGGTGAACGATGTGTGGAGCCTGGGGGCCGGGGTGGATTACGTACAGGGAACCCGGACCGTCGGCGCCGGGGACCCCCTTCCTGCCATCCCACCCCTCCGGAGCCGCTTCCAGGTCCGGGCTGATCCCGGTCGTTGGTGGGCCGGCGCGACCTTCCGAGCCGTGGCCACCCAGGACCGCGTGGCTGAGGACGAGCCAGCTACGGACGGGTACGTCCTCCTCGACGCCCAAGCCGGGTTCCGGGTCGATCCCATGGGGAATCACTCCGTTATCGTGCGCATCGACAACGCCCTCGACGAGAGCTATCAGGACCACCTCTCCCGACTCCGTCAGGACGGGCTCCTCATGCCGGGACGCAATGTGTCGGTCAGTTATCGCTGGCGTTTCTGATGGGTCGACACACAGGCCGACGGCTCTGGCGGTTGGATTCTTTGGAGCTGTGGGGGCGGGTACGCGAGTAGGAACGACAGGATAAGGGACCGGAACGAGGCGGTTCACCTTCGGGTGGGTCGCCTCGTTCGCTTTTTTCCCACGACCCCCGCTGCATTTCTCCCTTGCTTCCCGGGAGAAACTACAGTTCATTTGTAACGGTACCGACACTCCTGAACGGGCCTTGGCCCTGATCCCGGCGGACTCACGTCAACTGGGGTCCAGCGAGCCGGTCCCTTTTCCTGAGGTGATCCTTGCAGGCACTGCACGGTTCATTCTCTCAAGCGAATTCCATTACGGGAGTTCAACATGAAACGCCACTTCGTCCTACTTGCTGGTCTGGCCCTTTTCGTCCTTGCTACCCCGCCGCAGGAGGCTGAAGCCCAGGTGAGCTTTGGACCCCAGGTGGTGCTGTGGGACTTTGATGAGTTGGCTGTAGGCGGACGCGTCGACTTCGGCTTGGCCGACGCCTTCGGAATCGAGGAGGGTACCTTTTCGGAGCTCCGCGGATCCGCCAACGTCAGCTACATCTTCGGCGACTCCGAGCGAATCGGTAACGAGGAATGGAGCTGGAGCGGTCTTCTCATCAACGCCAACGCTGTGGTCCCGTTTGACATCGACGCGGCGGTGACGCCCTTCGCCGGCGTGGGAATCAACCACACCCGATTCTCCTCCAGCTTCTCGGGAGCCGGATTGGGATCCTTCGGATTCTCCGGGTCCTCATCGGGCTTGAACCTGCTGGGTGGACTGGAGTTCGGCCTGGGCTCCATCCCGGCCTTCACGGAGCTCCAGTACAGCACCTCTGGCGCCGGAGCGCTCAGCCTGTCGTTCGGCGTGATGTTCGGAGGCTGATCCCACCTTCGGGCACGAGGTCCCGGAAGGAACGTCCGGGCCCCAGGAGCACCAGTTTACCGCCCTCATCGGAGAGAACTCCGGTGGGGGCGGAGCCCATTCCGGGCCTGGTCCGCCGCACGAGGTGCCCATGGGAGTGGCATGACCGGGGTTTGCGGCCCGGGCCTGAGCGTGCCAACGTGGAGATGTTGGGACCCTTGATGGTCCAGCCCCCGACCGTCGGGCCGGCACCGTCCCACGTGAGCCTGCGCCAGGACTCGTTATCCCGTGTCTCCTCCCACACCCCCAGGGCCTTCACCCCTCCCGATCCGGTGACACCCGAGATCGGCATCCCGGTCATCCGCGCTCCCCGCGGCGTGGCCCGGCGATGTCGCACCTGGGGGGCCGAAGCGGCCATGCGGATGCTCATGAACAACCTGGATCCCGAGGTGGCCGAGCACCCTGAGGCGTTGGTCGTCTACGGCGGACAAGGGAAGGCCGCCCGGGACTGGCCCTCCTTCCATGCCATCATCCGGGAACTCCAGCAGCTTGGACCCAACGAGACCCTTCTGGTTCAGTCCGGTAAGCCCGTAGGCGTGGTCCGAACCCATCTGGACGCCCCCCGCGTGCTCCTGGCCAACTCCAATCTCGTCCCCCACTGGGCCACCCAGGCGCACTTCGACGAACTGGTGGTCCGGGGGCTCATGATGTTCGGCCAGATGACCGCCGGCTCGTGGATCTACATCGGCACCCAGGGGATCCTGCAGGGAACGTACGAGACCTTCGCCGAGGCGGCCCGCCGCCACTTCGGCGGTTCGTTGAAGGGCACCCTCACGGTAACCGCCGGATGTGGCGGGATGGGAGGGGCACAACCGCTGGCCGTGACCATGAACGGGGGTGTCTGCCTCATCGCAGACGTGGATGGGAAGCGGCTGGAAAGGCGCCTCCGCGACGGCTATCTGGACGAGTTGGCGGGGAGCATGGACGAAGGATTGGAGCACGCCCTCGACCTCCGTCGACAGGGGCGGGCCCGGAGCGTGGGTATCGAGGGGAATGCCGTCACGCTCCTTGAGCACCTCCTGGCGGTGGGCGTGGTCCCGGACCTTCTCACCGACCAGACCTCGGCCCACGACCCTCTACACGGATACGTGCCGGTGGAATGGTCGCTGGCTGAGGCAGGGAGGGTCCGGGAGGACAACCCCGAGCGGTACACGGCGCGAAGCCTCGCTTCCATGGCCCGGCATGTGGAAGCCATGGTGGAGCTGAATCGGCGGGGTGCGCTGACCTTCGACTACGGCAACAACATCCGGCAGCAGGCCCTTTCCCAGGGGGTGGAGGAGGCCTTCAGCTTCCCCGGCTTCGTCCCAGCCTTCCTTCGTCCACAGTTCTGCCGGGGGCGGGGCCCGTTCCGCTGGGTTGCCCTCTCCGGCGATCCTACCGACATCTACCGCACCGATCTGGCTCTCATCAAGCTCTTCCCCCGGGATGTCCGGCTCCGGCAATGGATTCTGGGCTGTCATCGGGATCCCGGGGCTCTCATGGCCGGGGAGTGGTCGCGGTGTCGACCGCGCTTCGGCTTCCAGGGGCTGCCGGCACGAATCTGTTGGCTGGGCTTCGGGGAGCGGGATCGAGCGGGGGTCCACTTCAACCGGATGGTGGCGTCCGGGGAGCTCCTGGCGCCCATTGTGATCGGGCGCGACCATCTGGATTCGGGCTCGGTAGCAAGCCCGAATCGGGAGACCGAGGCCATGCGCGACGGCTCCGACGCCGTCTCCGACTGGCCGCTTCTGAACGCCATGGTCAATGTGGCGTCCGGGGCGACCTGGGTCAGCTTTCACCACGGCGGCGGGGTGGGGATCGGCTTTTCCCAGCATGCGGGACAGGTGGTGGTGGCCGATGGCACCGCCGAGGCGGAGCGACGGGTCAACCGGGTCCTCACCAACGACCCCCTCACCGGCGTCTTCCGCCACGTGGACGCGGGGTACGACGAAGCGTTGGCCTGTGCGGACGAATTCGGGATCCGCGTCCCCCTTCCGCGCTCCCTTGGCGGGGAGGAGGACGGTCCCGGGCCGCCTCCCCCGGCTTCGTCGGGTTCCGGGGCTGCCGGATGATGTCCCGTCTCCGGTCGTTTCTGGCACCGTCCCCGGCGTGGACCGAGTGGTCTCCGGGGCGGGGCGCGGCGGGGAGGATCCAGGTCCTCTCACTCACCGAATCGCCGCCGGCCGGTACCGTGGCGCTGGTGGGACTGCCCGATGACCTGGGGGTGCGCCTGAATCGGGGCCGGCGGGGGGCAGACCAGGGGCCCACCGCCATCCGGACCGCCCTTTCGCGCTATGGGTCGGAGGCGCTTCCNGAACCGGTGTACCCCCCGGTGGTGGACGTGGGAGACATTCGTCCCANCAACCGTCTGGATGAGACCCACGCTCGGGTGACGGAAGTGNTGAGCGGACTCCTGGCCGCCGGGTGTCTCCCGGTGGGGCTGGGGGGAGGTCATGACTTCACCTACCCCCAGGTACGGGCCCTGTCCCGACACCTGAAGGTCGAAGGGTCGGGACGGCGGGCCCCTCTCACCGGAATCTACCTGGATGCCCATCTGGATGTGCGGGAGCGTCCCGGTTCCGGCATGTCCTTCCGGCGTATCCTCGAGGAGCTGGACCCGGTGGAGCTCCATGTGAGAGGCCTCGATCCCATGGTGAATTCGGCTGAGCACCTGTCGTGGTTCCGGGCCCGGGGCGGTCGAACGGAGGGGTTCGGCGCCGAGGACCCCTGGCCCACCGGACCACTCTTCCTGAGTCTGGACCTGGACGTGTTGGATCAGGCCTTCGCCCCCGGGGTCAGTGCTCCCAATCCCATGGGTTGGTCCCCTGCCCAGGTGGAGTCATGGGTCAACCGCGCCGGTTCCGAGCCCGCAATCCGCCTCTTCGACATGGTTGAACTGTCGCCCCGCTGGGACCCGGATGGCCGTACCGCCCGGCTTGCGGCGCGGCTCCTCCTGTCGTTCCTGCGGGGGGTGGCGAGTCGATCCGGTCCTTCGCCGGTGGAGGGGACTGAGCCTGGCGCCCCGGACCATGACTCCTGAGGGGGCCGTCCCGGATCCGTCCGGTTTCCGGGGCAGGGAAATGGCGATGGGGGTGGGCAGAGGAGGGGGCGATCTCCTGATCCGCGAAGCACGGATCGTCACGGCTCCGGCCGGGACCGGCTACCGACGGGGGCGGGAGATGGGCCGATTGGATGTGTGGAAACGGGCCGATCTCCTCATCCGGAACGGGCGAATCCTCCGGATGGATGCCCGGATCGAGGTTCCTTCGACGGTGCCCGAGATCCGAGCCGAGGGGCGGGTGCTCCTCCCCGGGTTCGTGGACGCCCACACCCATGCCTGCTGGGCCGGAAGCCGCCTGGGGGAGTGGGAGCGGCGGCTCGGTGGTGCCACCTACCCAACGATCCTGAGAGAGGGTGGGGGAATCCTCTCCACCGTTCGGGCGGTTCGGGCAAGCTCGGAAATGGCGCTGGCCGCCGCGCTCCGGGTCCGCCTGGGATGGCTCCTGCAGGAAGGAACCACCACGGTGGAAGTGAAGAGCGGATACGGCCTCGATACGGAAACCGAGCTCCGGATGCTTCGGGCCATCCGGCGGGCGGGAGCGGCTTGGCCCGGCAACGTCGTCCTCACCGCCTGCCTGGGCCATGCCAAAGATCCCGGGCAACCGGATCAGGTGGATCGGACGATCCAGGAGACGCTTCCCGCCGTCTCCCAGGAGTTTCCCGGCATTTCCATTGACGCCTACTGCGAAGAGGGAGCCTGGTCGCTGGATGACTGCGTTCGCCTCTTTCAGGCGGCGCGGGAAAGAGGACATCCGGTCCGGGTCCACGCGGACCAGTTCACCTCACTGGGAATGATTCCCCGGGCCCTTCGGCTCGGCCTCGACTCGGTGGATCACCTGGAGGCGAGCACGCCGGAGGATCTCCGGCTCCTGGCCCGGAGCGGTACGGCCGGGGTCCTGCTCCCCGTTTCCGGGTTCCATCTGGATGATCGCTACGCTGACGGACGCGCCCTGGTGGACGGGGGAGGGGCCGTGGCGGTGGCCACGAACTGGAATCCCGGCTCGGCTCCTTCTCCATCTCTCCCCCTGGCAGCGGCGCTGGCCGTTCGGAAGTGCGGTCTGACCCCGGCCGAGGCGCTCACGGCCATCACCGCCAATGGGGCCGTGCTCCTCCGGCGCCCTGAACGGGGTCGGATCGCCCCCGGCCTCCCCGCCGATCTGGTCCTTCTGCGGCACCGCGACGAGCGGGAATTGCTTCACACGATGGGGGGGGCGCCGGTGCTGCTTGTCGTTTGCGGCGGGCATGTGGTGGCTGGTCCCCTGGCCGACACCATGAGACAGAATAGCCCGCATCGGAAGCCGTGAAACATCTATACAATACATGAAAACAAAGATCGTAAAACCATTTATGACAGTAGTTTATAGGGTTTGATTAAAGTGAGTTCAGATCATTTCCAGGAAGGGATCCCATGGGTCCTACCCCCAACTCTTCACCTCTGGGGGCGTGCGCCGAAGGGGGGTCAGGAGGTCGTCCAGCTCCCGGGCCCGGGCTTCGCGCCGACCCGATGAGCCCGGGTCGGGCCAGTATTCCATGGGATCCGGGAGGGCCTCGGTCCCCCCTTCTCTCGGGGGCTTGCCCTCTCCACGCAGCGCCTCCACCTCAAGGGCGATGAGGTTCACGGTGGCTCCGTCCTTCTGCAGACGTCCCCGCACCAGGAGGAAGGGCTCCATCCGGACGGCGGCGCGGCAGCGCTCGTAGACGTTGGGCTTCACGATGACGTTGACGTGGCCGAACTCGTCTTCCATGAGGACGAAGATGTACCCCTTGGCGGTCTGGGGGCGCTGCCGGGCCACCACGATCCCCGCCAGCGTGATCACCGTGCCGTTGTCCAGCTCCGGAATCCGGTCCGAAGAAAGGACGTGGTGGGGAAGTCGACTCCGAACCAGGTGGAGGGGGTGGTGGCGGGTGGAGAAGCGGAGCATCCGGTATTCGGCCACCAGGCGGTCTCCATCATCCAGCTCCGCGAAGGGCGTTGCATCTTTGCGTGTGGCTGGGCCCTGAGTGACGGCGGTCAACTCGAGCTGAGGATCGTCCTGCCGGCCCCGGGCCCGGGTGCGGGCCTCGTCGGGTCCCAGCCAGAGACCCGTCTGCCAGAGGAGTTCCCGCCTCCCCAGCCCCCACCCGTCACACCCGCCGACCCAGATCAGATTCTCCACGGCGGGCCGCCGGAGCGCCGCCGGGGTGCGTCGGAGGAAATCGCCCAGGCTCCGGAACGCTCCCTCCCGGTGCCGCTCGTCCACCACCCGGCCGGCGATCTCCTCGCCCCACCCCCGCACGAACCCCAGCCCCACCCGCAGGTCCGATCCTTCGGCGGAAGAGCGGACCCGGCTCCGGTTCACATCCGGGGGCAGGATGCGGATGCCGTTGCGTTGGGCGTCCCGCCCCAGGGCGTCCAGGGAGTAGAAGCCCATGGGCTGGTTGTTGAAGAGGGCCACGTAGTATTCGGTGGGGAAGTGGTGCCGCAGCCAGGCGGACTGGTAGGCCAGGAGGGCGAAGGCGGCGGAGTGGGATTTGGGGAAGCCGAACTCGGAGAAGGCCACCACCTGGCGGAAGACCGTCTTCGCCGTCTCCGGATCCACCCCCCGCTCGGCGGCGCCGGCTCGGAACGCCTCCCAGTGGGTCCGCATGGCCTCCCGGGAGCGCTTCCGGCTCATGGCCCGACGCAGCGATTCGGCCTGACCGTCGGTGAACCCCGCCAGGTCCCGGCAGACCTGAAGCACCTGGTCCTGGTAGATGATGACCCCCAGCGTCTCGCCCAGCGCCTCTTCCAGGAGGGGATGATCGAAGGGAGGGACATAGTCGGGATCGGCCCGCTGGGCCTCCCGGCGACGAACGTAGGGGTTCACCGCCCCACCCACGATGGGCCCCGGGCGAACGATGGCCACCTGTACCGCCAGCTCGGCCAGGTTGGTGGGAAGGGTGCGTCGGAGCATCTGGATCTGGGCCCGGCTCTCCACCTGGAAGATCCCCACCGTGTCACCCTCCTGGATCCGCCGGTACACCGCCGGGTCGTCCAGGTCGATGCGGGAGAGATCCGGCGCCCCGGCCACCACCGGGATCCCGGCGCGGCGGGCCTCGGGGGTGACGGCGGTGCCCCGCTCGGCAATGAGATCCACCGCCTCTTCCACCAGAGAGAGCATTCCCAGCGCCAGGAAGTCGATCTTGATGAAGCCGGCGTCGTCACAGGAATCCTTGTCCCACTGGCAGAGGACCCGCCCCTCCATGGCCGCCGGCTCCAGGGGGACCAGCTCCAGGAGCGGGCGGCTCGAGATGATCATCCCCCCCACGTGCTGCGAGATGTGGCGGGGCAGCCCGGCGATCTCTTCCACCTGCTCCAGGAAGAGGCGCCAGGGGCGGCTCTCCACCTTCCCGGCGAACTCGGGGATCCGCTCCAGATCTTCCCGGAGACCGGTGGCGGAGCGGTGTTCCGCCAGCTTCGTCACCTTCTCCAGGTCCCCGGCCGGGAGATCCAGGACCTTTCCCACCTCCCGGACCGCCGAGCGGAGGCGATAGGTGGGGAAGGTGGCCACGAGTCCGGTGTGGTCGTAGCCGTACCGCCGGTAGACCTCCAGGATGAGTTCATCCCGGATCTCCCGGGGGAAGTCCAGGTCGATGTCCGGCACCGACCCCATGGCGTCGTTCAGGAAACGTCCCAGGAAGAGCCCCGCCTCCACCGGATCCACATGGGAGAGGCCGATGAGGTAGCAGATGATGGACGACACCGACGAGCCCCGCCCACGCCCGGGGGGGAGGCCGACCCGGGCCCGGGGGGAGTCGCCCCGCACCCGCATCCCCACCTCCCGGGCCAGCTCCATGATGTCCCGGTAGACCAGGAAGAAGCCGGCCAGCCCGTGCCGCTCCACCAGACGGAGCTCCTCGTCCAGCCGTCTCCGGGCCTCGGCCCGACGGCGGCGTGCCTCCCGGGCCAGGGCGCTCCGCTCCCCGCGGCGGTCGGGGAAGGCCCGGGCCGGATCGTCCGGGTAGCGACGGTCCAGCGCCGTCATGGTCACCGCCGTCAGCGTCTCCACGGCGCCCCCCCGGTCGCTCCCCTGGAAGTCGGGGAAGGTGTACCCCAGATCCCGGGTCAGGTCGAAGGCGGCGCACCGCTCAGCGATGCGCAGGGTGTTGGTCACGGCATCGGGGCGGGAGGCGAAACGGGCGGCCACCTCGTCGGGAGGCGCCAGGTGGAAGCAGGCGTTGGGGCGCCGGACCTGGTGGGAGCCGTCCAGGGTGGAGCGGTGCCGGATGGCGGTGACCACATCGTGGAGGCGGTGCCGCCGGGGGTGGTGGTAGTGGACGTTTCCCGTGGCCACCACCGGCACCCCCAGCCCATCGGCCAGGCGGGCCAGACGCCGGTTCCGATCCCGATCCCCTCGGACCCCGTTCTCCTGCAGCTCCACCCAGAAGCGGTCCGGCCCGAAGCTCCGGGCCATCCGCCGGACCAGTGCTTCGGCTCGTGCCACGCTGTCGTCCAGCGCCAGAACCAGGGGACTCCGACGACACCCCGACAGGAGGATCAGACCCTGGCCAAGCCCCTCCACCGGATCCAGGAGTCGTTCCAGGGGAAGGGAAGGGCAGCCCCGGGGGCTCTCCCGGTGCGCCAGGGTGACCAGACGGCAGAGGTTGGCGTAGCCGGTGGGCGTCTCGGCCAGGAGCGTCACATGCCCGTGGTCCCGCGGCTCCTGGGGTCGGGAGGTGGCCGGGGGAAGGGGTCGATTCGGGTCCGGAGCGACGCACCCCCGGACGGTGAGTTCGACCCCCGTGATGGGCTGAAGCCCCACCTCCACGGCCTCCCGGGCAAAGGCCATGGACCCGTAGAGGCCGTCGTGGTCGGTGAGGGCGAGAGCCGGATAGCCCAGCTCCACCGCCTGGTGCACCAGCTCTTCCGGGTGGGAGGCACCGTCCAGGAAGGAGTAGCCCGAGTGGCAGTGGAGTTCGACGTAGGGAGGGGGAGGATTGGCCATGGGAAACCGAACATAAACCGAAAACAGGGTCCGGTCCACCGGGACGCCACCCCCACTGGTCCCGCGTGAGGTCCATCTCCATGCCGGTGGCTTCGGAGCCCCACTGCCGCCCCCCACCTTCAGGTCTTGTTGGATCTCAAACCCCCGTCTGGAGGTACCCATGCCCTTCTCACCTTCCCGGTCCGCCTCATGAGCGGCCCGGCGGCCGCATCACTCCAACCCAAGGACCCCATCCCATGCAGGATCGCCTGGAATCCATCGTCCTGAATGTCCTTCGCATCGTCTCCGGCTTCCTCTTCATGCAGCACGGCGCCGCCAAGCTCTGGGGATGGTTCGACGGGACCGTGCGGGAATTTCCGGAACTCACCTTCTTCGCCGGAGTCATCGAGTTCTTCGGTGGGATCCTCATCATGCTGGGGGTGGGCACCCGGGCGGTGGCCTTCCTGGCCTCCGGGACCATGGCCTTCGCCTATTTCATGGTCCACGCGCCCCGGGATTTCTGGCCCTACGTGAATGGCGGGACCTCTGCGGCGCTCTACTGCTTCATCTTTCTGTATCTGGTGGTGCGGGGCGGGGGCGGCTTCTCGGTGGATGGCCTGTTGGCGGCGCGGCGGAAGCGGCGCGGTTGAGGGCCGTGGGTGGGGGTGGGGGCTGAGAAGTTCGTCTCATCCCAACTCGCCACAAACCCATCCCGCTCCATCCTGTCACAACCCCGTCCCATCCAGCTATGGACGGATTTTGGGCTTCGCGATGGGCGTGGGTCGGGAAGGGGTGTCAGAGCGGTGGGGAAGCCGGCTCCCAGGGCGCGGATTCGCCTTTCCCATCCCCCTGACCCATTACGTGTGGCACACCCCCCACCTCAGCGATCCTGGGGCCTCCTGCGAGGTCGCCGAACCCCCTGATTAGATTACATAGGTGCATACGGGTCAATCAGATAGGGGGAGTCATGGTGCGGGTTGCGGAAGGGTTTGGCGGTAGGGCATGGGGGGAGGGCGAGGGGAGTTTTGTGGGGGGGTCCGAGTTGGCGGGGGTGCCTGGGTCGGCTTGGGTAGGTAGCTCGTCGAGGGTATCCGGGCGGGTAG
>SL_3KL_010_SEDDRAFT_10001527_pt1 | contig 21104 bp, 17 predicted proteins | sample SodLakKL_010_SED_2_FD_10381 | JGI IMG/M metagenome (IMG submission 10381) | reverse complement strand
GCCGCCCGGGAGCTTCAGGATCGGCTGGCTTCGGCCCTCCAGCCGGTAGCCGACACACCGCCGGTAGTCCTGGATTCGGGTACGGATCTCCAGGAAGCTGTGGAAGCCCTGGTCTTCCGGACNGACCGGCTCCGGGCCCTGACCTCCGCCCTCCGGAACCTCACCACACCCGAGCTCCGGGTTCACGTCCAGGAGGACGTGGTGGTGGAGTCCGACGAATCCGTGGCTGGCTCCCTCCTGCTCCTGAACGGGTCCCTTCAGTTGGATGGACGGGTGGCAGGAGACGTGATCCTTCTGGGCAGCAGCATCCAGGTAGGTGACCAAGGCGCCATTGGGGGAGACCTCCGCTGGATCGACACCGAGATCCCTGAGGAAGTAGGCCAGCTGGTGGCCGGTCAGGTGTCCCAGATCCAGCCCGTACCCGATCGCCCCGAGTCTGACCTCCGGGAGGAGATCCGGAGGGAAGTGCGGGCCGCCCTGGAAGGCTCAGCCACCCCATCTCCCCCAAGCCGGATCTCCGTGAGAACGGGACGGGACCGAGCAGGGCCCCTCCGGAACATCGGTTCCGGGATCATGGATATCATCCAGACGGCCATCACCTACGGGATCTTCCTGGGCATCGGCCTGGCCATCCTCTACTTCTTCCCCCGGCACTTCGAGATCGTAGGCCGCACAGTGCAGAACGCCCCGGGACGCTCGGCTGTGGTCGGGCTGGCCTCGGGCGTACTGGCCTTCCCGGTCTGGCTGGCAGGGGTCGTAGTCCTGGCCATTACCATCATCGGTATCCCGCTCATGCTCATCTGGATGCCCCTCTTCCCCTTGGCGCTGGCGGCGGCCATCACCCTGGGCTTCCTGGCCGTGGCCAGGAACACGGGACGGTGGATCTCAGACCGGCGCATGGCCGGGATGGATTCCCTGAACGGGAGCCGCCCTGCCATTCAGATGGGCGTGGGGCTCGCCCTCCTCCTGGGTGCCTTCGCCCTGGCGGGTGTTTTCCAGATGGGCGGCTCCTGGTTCGCCATCTTCCGGGGCCTCATGGCCTTCCTCGGTGTCATGGTGGTCGTCCTGGCCGGCACGGTGGGACTGGGGGCTGTGATCCTCTCCCGGGGCGGACGGGATCCGCTCTACGCCGGACCCGACTGGCGCTGGCACGATGGAGAGGACGACGACCCCTGGGCTCCTGAGCCCGACCCGTTCTCGCCTGGCCCGGCCCCCTCCGGTGCCCCTGCCCCGGGCCAGGAGCCACCCCCTCCCCCCGCCAGGGAGCCGGAGATGGATGGCCCGGNCGCATCCACCGCCCGCTCCCAGGCAGAAGGTGGTGAGGACCAGACTGGGGCAGGAGGCCATGACGCCAGGTCCCGGCGGGGCCCCGACGAGGAGAGACCCCATGAGAGCTGACGCTGGGAGACTGTGGCTCTCAGGGCCGGTGGTATCCATCCTGGCCCTGGGGCTCTTTCTGGCCCTCCCGGGCCAGTGGAGCGGAGCCGAACTTCAAGCCCAGAGCTGGAGCGATTTCCAGGCCTCCCGGGCGTTCCAGGGCCAGGAGGAGCTCTCCGTCCGGGTGAGCTACGAAGCGGGTCAGTTCACGCTGGGCCCTGCGTCTGGCAACCGCCTCTATCAGGTGCGGCTCCGATACGATGAGGAGGCCACCTCCCCCATCCACGATTTCGGAGAAGGTCGACTCCAGGTGGGGGTGGATCGGACCACCTCTCCCCGGAGAGTCACCTCCCCCTTCTCTCGACGGGGCAACGGCGAGGACCGGCTCGAGCTCCAGCTCGGCCGACAGGTCCCCATCTCTCTGGATCTGGAGTTGGGAGCGGTCCGGACGGAGATGGAACTGGGCGGCATCCCACTGACGGCGCTGAATCTGGCCACAGGGGCTTCCGACAGCTTTCTCCAGGTTTCCGAGTCCAATCCCCTGGAGATGGATCGGGTCGCCCTCCAGGTCGGAGCTGCAGCTTTCCGGGCAGAAGGCCTCGGCCGGCTGAACGCCCGGTCCATCGAGGTCGATGCGGGAGTGGGCGACGTCCGTCTGGACCTGACTGGACTCATCCAGGAGCGAAGCCGGATCGAGGTCTCCATGGGTCTGGGGAGCGTGCGTATCGCCGTCCCCCGGGACGTGGGGATCCGGCTCACTCGCAGCACCTTTCTCACCTCGGTGAACGCGTCGGGGCTGAGCCAGCGAGACGGCGCCTACTTCTCGGAGAACTGGGAGAGCGCCGACCGGACCGTGGAGATCCAGGTCGACGCAGCCTTCGGCAGCATCACCATCGAGCGAACCGATCCATGAAGCTTCCGCCGCAGCCTCCCGTATTCCATGTTGAAAGGGATGGGGAGATCCGGCCAGAGGTCAGGACAGTCCCTGGATCCTCACGCCAACCGAACGGTACAACGCCGGCCCTACGATCCGGCTCCAGACCACATCGCACACCGGAGGCCCGCCATGCTGGGCACACTCCTGACATTCTTCGCCGTCGGACTCATCACCCTTCTGGTAGTGGGCCTGGTCCTCTCGGTGGTGGGCACCGTCTTCTCCCTGGCCTTCGGGCTGGCCGGATTCATCCTCTTCAAGGTGGCTCCGGTCATCCTCCTGGGATGGATCGTGCTGAAGGTCGTGGAGCGGCGGCGGGACCGGGGTAAGCTCTCCCGGGCCGACCGGGAATGGTTGGAAAGCGGCCACTGAGGTCTTCCCGACCCAGTCCGCTCTCCTACTGCTCCAGGTGGAGCCGAACCGGCGTTCCCACCCTGGCGTCCAGAATCCGGGCCGCCGAATCCTCCCGGGCAGCCACCTCCACCCTCTGATCCGAATTCACCAGGGCCAGTAGCTCTCCCGGCTCCACCTCGCCGTAGGTGGTGGCCAAGGGAATGGACCGATCACCCACCCGGACATCCCTGGCCCTGCGGAGCCGCTCCCCGTCCACATTCGTCACCAGATTCCCGAAGCGATCCAGGGCGATCACCTCGCCCGTCACCGTCGCCTCATCCTCCTGCACGGACGATGGGGACAGGCGAACCGGCTCAGGGACAGGTGCACCGAGCCGGGACAGGTGGATCCCCCGGGCCAGATAGGCCGCCGCTGGGGCGAAGAGGTCCCGGCCATGGAAGGTGGAACTCACCTCCCGGGTCCGGTACGCCGGGGCATCCAGAGAAACGGCTCGCCACGACGACGCTCCCTCCAACACCCGACTGGCCAGGCCATTGTCGGGAAGAACCAGGAACCGGCGGTCCGCTTCCACCGCCAGGGCGCGACGGCTGGTGCCCACGCCCGGATCTACCACGGCCAGGTGCACCGTTCCTTGAGGGTACAGGTGCCAGTAGCGCTCCAGGGCCAGAGAAGCCCCATGGACATCGCCAGGCCCTACCTGATGGGAGATGTCGTCCAGGATCACCCCGGGAAAGATGGCCGCGATGGCCCCCTTCATGGCCCCTACGTACCCATCCCGGGTCCCGAAGTCAGTCAGGAGTGTGATACGGGTCATCTGGAATCCTTCAGGCGTGACCCGTGGCCGGTCGCCACGCCGTGACGAGTTCCAGCTCATCCAGAATCATCTCCGGGTTCTCGAACTCCTCCAGACGCACGTCACCGAACTCCTCCGGAGTGACCCCATGCCCCCGGAGGTTCTCCAGGGTTTCCGGATAATCTCGGACCAGTACGTGGAGGGGCTGGGTGGCAAGGTCCTCCCTGGAAGGACGGGGCCGGAAGGGCAGCTTCACGATGCTACCTCCTGTCCGGCGGCCCGAAGGGACCGGAACACCTCCCGGGCCACCTCGGTGAGCGCCTTACCCGCAGGCGAATCAGGAGCGGAAAGCACGGTGGGATGACCGGCATCGCCGGCCCGACGGACAGCCGGATCCAGCGGGATCCGTCCCAGGAACGGTAGGCCCATCTCCCGGGCCAGCCGCTCCCCTCCCCCTGACCCGAAGACGTCGATCTCCTCATCACAGTGGGGACAGAAGAGACCGCTCATGTTCTCGGTGATCCCAAGGACGGGGGTGTTCACTCGCTCAAACATCTTCACCCCTCGCCGCACGTCTCCAGTGGAGACTGCCTGGGAGGTGGTGACCATGACGGCTCCGTCCACGTCGATGGTCTGAACCAGAGACAACTGGGCGTCTCCGGTTCCCGGGGGCATGTCCACGATCATCACGTCCAGTGGCCCCCACTCCACCTGCTCCAGGAACTGCTTCAGAATTCCGGCAATGAGAGGACCACGCATGATGGCCGGCTGCTCATCCTCCAGGAGGAATCCCAGGCTCATGAGGCGGACCCCATGGGCTTCCAGGGGTTCGATCATTTCCTTCCCCTCTCCCCCCGTGACCTTGGGTCGCCGGGTTTCGCCGAACATCCGGGGAATGTTGGGGCCGTAGATGTCGGCATCCAGGAGTCCTACCCTGAGGCCCTCAGCCGCCAGGGCCGCAGCCAGGTTGGTTGCCACCATGGACTTGCCTACTCCCCCTTTCCCTGAGGAGACGGCAATCACGTGATCGGTCTGGGACAGGATCCCGGGCTTGGGGGTTGGAGCCGGAACGGATCCGGGCTGGAGCCCTCCTCCCCCTCCAGCCCCGGGGCCACCGGGGCCACCGGGGCCTGGGGCCCCAGCTCCCGGAGCTCCCCCGGGAGCCCGACCAGGCGCGGGAGCAGCCCCTCCAGCCTGAGGAAGCTGGACGTTCACCTTCACCTTGGAGACGCCTTCCACCCCTTCCACGGCAGACCGGGCCTGCTTCACCAGGGCACCCGGATCCTGAGGTTGGAGACCGAACGCGAATCGGACTTCTCCATCGGGACGGATTTCCAACTCCTTCACGTACCCGCCGGAGATCATGTTCTCTCCCGAGTGGGGATGAACCACCTCCGACAGGGCCGTCAGGACGGCCTGTTTCAACTCATTCTGACTCATTCATATACCTTCCGGAACACTTCTGGACCCTGCCGGCAGGGTCCAGGGAATCCCGTGGCTGCAGTGCTTTTCAACACGAACGGCGCCCCCGGACAGGAGGGCGCCGCGAGTGGGGAGCACCAGACATGACAGGGTGCTCCCTTCGGAACCATCAGATGGCCATGACCTCCGTCACCTCTGGAACAGTGCTCCGGATCCGCTTCTCGATCCCTTCCTTCAGGGTGAGCATGGAGATCGGGCACGACTCACAGGCGCCCAGAAGGCGGAGGTGTACCACGCCTTCGGCTTCGTCGAAGCCCAGGTATTCCACGTCCCCACCATCGGCGTGAAGGGCAGGACGGATCTGATCCAGGACCTCCAGGATCTGTTCGTCTTTGGTCATGGGTCCTCATCGTCGCTGGGAGTCGGTGCCGGGACCTGCCCGGACGCCACCGACCGGCTCTGGAAGCTACCCACCCGGGATGGGTGGATCAACTCCGGCCAGACCCTGAGCCGTCGTGCGCCAGGGCCCTGGCAAACTCCTCTTTCAGATCTTCCAACCCCTCGATCCCCACGGAGATCCGTACCAGGCCCTCCGAGATGCCCACCCCTTCCCGCTCCTGTGCCGTCATGGACCTATGGGACGTAAGCCGGGGAAGGGAGACCAGGGTCTCCACCCCTCCCAGGCTGGGTGCCAACGCTGCCATGGAAAGGTGGCGACAGAATTCGTCAGCTGCATCTGCGCCCCCCACCAGCTCCACGGCCACCATCCCCCCGAATCCGTCCATGAGGCGGTGGGCCACGGCGTGATCCGGGTGATCAGGGAGGCCCGGGTAATGGACCCGGGCCACCTCTGGTCGGTTCTGGAACCAGCGGGCCAGCTCCAGGGCGTTCCGGTTGTGGCGTTCGATTCGGACGTCCAGGGTCCGGATTCCCCGATCCAGAAGCCACGCCGCGTGGGGGTCCAGCGCCGGCCCATATAGACGGAGTAGCCGCCGAACCTCGTTGATCCGGACCATGGGTCCGGCCACCACACCGGCAATGAGATCCGAATGGCCGCCCAGATACTTGGTGGCCGAATGGATGACGATCTCAGCCCCCCACTCGCCAGCCCGGAGGTTCACCGGCGAAGCGAAGGTCACGTCCATGACCAGGGGAAGGCCATGTCGTTGTCCTACCTGAGCTACGGGCCGGGGATCGAAGACCCGCAGGGTGGGGTTGGTGGGCGTCTCCAGGTAGAGGAGTCGAGTCGTGTTCCGAATCGCACCTTCCCAGGCCCCGGCCTCATCTGGGTCCACCAGGGTCACCTCCACCCCCCGGCGAGGAAGCTCCTCTTCCATGAAGATCCGAGTGGCCCCGTAGAGCTGCTGCGAGCTCACCACGTGATCGCCTGCCTCCACCATGGAGAGGAGGGTCAGGGTGATGGCCGCCATTCCACTTCCCAGAGCCAACCCGGCCTCCATTCCCTCCAGCGATGCCACCCGATCTCCCACCAGGCGCTGATTCGGGTTGGTCCCATACCGGGTATACCCAAGTTCGAGCCCGTCATCCGGGCCTCCTCCGAAGAAGGTTGCCGACTGGACCAGGGCCGGGACCACCGGCTCGCCCGGCCTGCCACCAGGCACGCCGCCATGGACGACTCGCGTGGAAAGAGATGGAGCCGGATGTCCGGAGGAGGGACGGGAGGACGGGTCGGAACGCTCGGCCCCGACCCCAAGTGGGTCGGACGACGGATCGGAACTCATGGCTTCTCCTGAAGAAGGGTGCTGAGGGCGTGGACGTCTCCTCGGCCAGGATGTCGGAAGGCCAGCCCCCGCTCCACCAGCTCGTCCAGCGCCTCCTGGAGTCCATCTCTGGGAAAGATCTCGTGGATCCGATCCCCTCGGACCTGGCCCAGGGCCTCCAGCCGCTCCCAGGAGGCCGTTTCCTCCGGGCTCACCACGCCCAGGAGTTCAGCCGGTTCCTCCGGCGCTCCGCCACGGGTCACCGCTGCCAGCCCGTGTCGATAGAGAACCTCCAGGATCGGCTCCCTGTGGTGGGGCCTGAGACCCTGGAAGACGAAATAGACCTCCCGATGAGGTCGGATGCGGGCCCGTCGCGCCAGCAGGAGCTTGGCCACCACCTCGTCGGCGCAGGAATAGTCCAGGATGGATACGGAAGAGAGATCCACCAGCGACACGGCCGGGAGGCTCAGCTCCCGGAGCTGGGATTCGATGGCCAATCGGACTGCACGCCCTGTCGGCCGGGTCACCAGGTGGGAATAGAGATTCGCCACACTCCGATCCATGAGATCCCGGAGGTCGATGGCGAAGGCGTCCAGTTGCAGATCCGAAGGGTTCCGGGCGTCGGCAGCGCTCACGAGGATTCCTCCCGGTGCTCGGGAAGAATGATGGTGATCTGCGCCCCCGGAAAGGAGGGGAGATCCCGCTCCAGGGGAGGGAGATCGTCCCACTCCGGAACATCGGCGATCCGGGCCGTCCCGCTCCGGACGGCAATGACCCCGTCCCAACGGCGCACCTGCTTCCGCATCTGCTGGATCCCCTGGCCCCGTCCCTGGTCAGGAAACCGGGTGAGACCGTGGATGAATGCCGCCTCCAGGGCAGTGGCGTCACTCCAACGATCCCCGAAGCGCCCGGCGTGCTCCGGTCCCAGGGATCCCTTGAACCCCCGGCCCAGATCCCCCACCGCCAGAACCAGGACGTTTCGTCCGAGTCGTCGACTCCAGTTGTAGCTCTGGGCCGCCACCCACCCCGGTGCCTCGGCGTGCTCCAGGATGTTCTGACAGACTTCCGAGAGGATCACCGCGAACTGGATCACCGCCGATGGAGGGTAGCGGAGGGTCCGGGAGAGGATGGCCCCGGCCCGCTCCTGTACCCGGTCCACCACGGCGTGCACATGGTGGTTCTCGGCAATGGGCGTGATCTCCAGAAGGACATCGGAGGATCCGCCGGCTCGGCGCCGGGGAGCATCCAGCTCCATCTCCTGCGCCCCAGCCTCGAAGAACCCCATGCGAGCCAGGTAGCCTGCCACCTGACCCGACTCAGGTCCCTGGAATCGGGGTCGGGTGCCCGTTCGCTGGGCCAGGACTCGGCCGGCTCCCAGGAGAGAGACCATTCCCACCGGATCGATCCAACGCAGGTGCCGGGCGTCCAGGAGAGTCTTTCCGTCCTCCACGTCCGCAAGACCGGCCATGAGTCCTTCCACGCCCCGATAGTCCAACGTATCCGGCACCTCGATGACCTTCACAGCCCCTCTCCCGAATCGAGTCGTCCCGCCAAATGATGTCCCAACCCCCTGGCCCCCCGGTACTCCACGTTCCGGGCAGCCATCCGGTTGGCCCGACCCATGGCCTCCTCCAGCGGGTCACCTGCCAGGAGACGAGCGAAGGTGGTGGCCCCCCAGACATCTCCGCAACCGGTAGAATCGCCTTCCCGCGCTCCGCCCTCCTGGGAGACGAGTCCGCTCCGGGCCGGTCCGGGGAGGGCCATCCGCTCCCGGAGACGGGGCCAGCTCTCCGGGTCCGGGTCAAAGCCCGCCGTCGCCACGTAGGCGGCCCCCCGGTCCTCCAGCGTCACCGTCATGAGGGGAAGTTCCGGTCCTACCAAGCGGGCGGCCAGGGCCCAGGGATCGCCTGCCTTCCCGGCCAGGAGACTGAACTCGGACTCATTCATCTGGACAGCATCGAAGGCCTGGAGCCAGCGGGTCCAGTTGGGGAGTGGGCGGGGAATCCGGTCTCCACGGGCCCCCAATCCCAGGAAGAGGGAATGGAGGTCTGCGTACATTGGACCCCGGAAGTGTTCGCGGAGGAGGGTGGCCGTCTCCAGCTCCATCTCGAAACCGGTGATGAAATTCACGTAGAGGGCATCACACCCCTGCACCCGGGGCTCCAGCTCGGACCAGCGCCAGGGGTCGGGCCCTCCGGAGAGGCGCTCGCCCTTCCGGACCCCGTCCCGGTAGTGGAGCTCCACCCGGGTCGTCGGTTTCCGGACCACCTGTATCCATCCGCCAATCTGCGTCCGGGGGATTCGATCCAGGAACTCCAGGGCCTCTCCCGCCAGGTCCTCCCCCACCTTCAGGAGGGGTCGGACGGTCCATTCCGAGGGCAGGCTGGCCGAGAGAGCCTCCAGCGCGTACCCGATGCCACCCCACTCCTGGATGGCCTCCCGGGGAACCTCGTCGTGGCGGTGGATGGTGTCCCAAACGAGGGAGCCCACCACCCCCAGCACCCGGCCGGCCGGCCTCACCGATGGCCCTCCAGAACCTCCCGGCGGAAGGTGAGGGCGGCGCCCCTCACCCCGGCCCCCTCCGGGCTCCGTGCCAGGGCGATGACGCACGCCTCAGCTGCAGACGGGAAGGCCTGCCTGCGGACGTGACGGCGGACAGGTTCCAGGAGGAGATCCCCGGCCAGCGCCACCCCTCCAGTCAGGACGATGCGGTCCGGGTTCAGCACATTCACGAGCCCGGCCAGGCCGGCCCCCAGGTACCGGGCCGTCTCTGCCATGATGGCCCTGGCCAGCTCATCGCCGGCCCCTGCCGCTCGGCTCACGTGGGCCGCCGTGAGCTCCTCCCACCGTCCATCCACCATGGAATCCAGGATGGACCCGGCATCCTCCGAAAGGGTGGATCCAACGTGATCCGGCAGGGGGGAATCGACGTCATCGGGGCGGCCGGCCCGATTGGGATCACCCCCTTCCCGGTGGCGAATCCGCTGCTCTTCCAGGGCCTCACGGGCCCGCTGAGCAATGGCGGTCCCCGAGGCATAGGCTTCCAGGCAGCCCCGGTTTCCGCAGCTACAGGATCGACCATCCAGCTGAATCGTCATGTGTCCGATCTCTCCGGCCGAGCCTGTCACACCTCGGAGGACCCGACCCTCCCGGACGATTCCACCTCCAATCCCTGTTCCCAGGGTGGCCCCCACCATGAGACGGCTCCCCCGTCCCGCACCGGCCCACCACTCGCCCAGGGCGGCACAGTTGGCATCGTTGTCCACCACCACCGGCAAGCCCAACGCCTCCTGGAAACGATCTCTGATGGGTACATCATTCCAGGCCAGATTCGGCGCCCGGGAAACGATCCCCCGGGTAGGATCCACAGCCCCGGGGACCCCGATCCCCGCACCCACGATCCGGTCCGGCGGAACGCCGGCTCCTTCCGCCTCCTTCCGGACCTCGTCCAGGAGCGCCACGCCTCGTGCCACCACGGCTCCGACTCCTTCGGCCACCGGGGTAGACCGACTCCGCAGGACCAGCGGCTCACCCACCTCATCGTGGAAGAGGCCTGCCGTCATGTTGGTCCCTCCTACATCCAAGGCCAGGATCCAGCGCCGGGACTTCACGAGACCTCCTTTTCAAGACCCAATCGACGGATGGTCACCCCTTCCTCCTCCGGAAGCTCCGCCAGACCCTTCTCAGCCTCCACGACCCGGCTCCGCTGGATCGCCTTCCGGTATCGGGTCTGTCTTTGGACCCGCTCCGGATCACGGTAGGGCCGGGCGTGGTCCAGGTGGAGAACGAGGGCCCGGTGCCGAATCTGGATCCCCTTCACCCCGGCGTTCCGGAGACGCTCCCCGAACACCCGGTCCTCACCGCCGTATTCCAGCTCCAGATCGAAGCCATTGACCCGTAGGATCTCCTTCCGAGCCACCGACGCGTTCCCTCCGCTCCACGTGGGTCGGGTGGGGGTGAGCACATCCATCAGGGCGCCCAGGGGCCGTGGGGCGAACCGAAGGACCCGACGCCGGGGCCGAGCACCCATGCGGCGAAGCCAGGAGAGGGTGGCATAGGATCCGTCCAGAACGATCTCCGGACTCACGGCGGCGCTCACCGTCGAGCCCAGGCGGACGGCGCTTCCGGCAAGGTACCGGCCAGGGCGTCGGAGGCGGGCATGGGTCTCCACGAAGCGGGGTCCAGGAAGGCAATCTCCATCGGAGAAGACCAGGTAGGGCGATACACTGGCCCGGATCGCCCGATTCAGAATCGTCGTCTTTCGGAAGCCTCGGTCCGGGTGCCGTACATGGGTCAGGGGAAGCCCCGTCCTCCGGGCCATGGCTTCCACCACTTCCGCCGTCTCCGATCCAGACCCGTCATCGGCCACCACGATCTCGTCAGGGCACCGGGACTGGCGGCTATAGGCCAGGAGGGCCAGCTCCAGGTAGGCCGGCTGGTCGTAGGTGGCCAGGATGACACCGATCCCTCCACCCTCCCGGGCCACCGTAGCTACTCGCCCAACGAGAGGACGGCAAGGAAGGCCTCCTGAGGGATCTCTACCGACCCCACCTGCTTCATCCGCTTCTTTCCTTCCTTCTGGCGCTCCAGAAGCTTCCGCTTCCGGGTGATGTCTCCACCGTAACACTTGGCCGTCACGTTCTTCCGGACAGCCTTCACATTCTCCCGGGCCACCACCTTCGAGCCGATGGCCGCCTGCAGGGCCACCTGGAACTGCTGACGGGGGATGAGCTCCCGGAGCCGCTTCACCAGTTCCCGGCCGTAGCTCTCTGCCTTGTCCCGATGGATGATGACGGAGAAAGCGTCCACCGAATCGCCATTCACCAGGATATCCAGTCGGACCAGATCGTCGGCCCGATACTCCAGGAGTTCATAGTCGAAGGCGGCGTAGCCCCGGGTCCCGCTCTTCAACCGGTCGTAGAAGTCCAGAACGATCTCGGCCAGGGGAAGCTCGTACTCCAGTTCCACCCGTTGCTCATCCAGATACTGCATGCCCAGGAAGATTCCCCGTCGGTCATGGGCCAGCTTCTGCACATTCCCGATGAACTCGGAGGGGCACATGATCCGGGCCTTCACCACCGGCTCGCTGATGGACTCGATCCGTCCCCGATCCGGAAGGTTCGTGGGCGTCTCCACCGTCAACTCCTCCCCATCGGTGAGCTTCACCTCGTACTTCACGTTGGGGACGGTGGTAATGAGCTCAACACCGAACTCCCGGTCCAACCGTTCCTGGACGATCTCCATGTGGAGGAGGCCCAGGAAGCCGCACCGGAATCCGAAGCCCAGGGCCGCAGAGGTCTCAGGCTCGTAGTGGAGGGCCGCATCGTTCAGCCGGAGTCGATCCAGGGCCTCCCGCAGATCCTCGAAGTCGTCGGCGTCGGTGGGATAGAGGCCGGCGAAGACCATGGGGCGGACCTCCTGGTACCCTGGCAAAAGCTCTTCCGCCGGATCGTCAGCGTCCAGGATGGTGTCTCCAACCCGGGTATGGGAGACATCCTTGATGGCCGCCGTCAGGTATCCCACCTCCCCAGGCCCCAGCTCCTTCAGCGGGACCCGCTGAATCTGCTGGTACCCGACCTCCGCCACCTCATACACCTCGTCGTGGGCGCCGAACCCGATCTCCATCCCCGGCTTGATCATGCCATCCACGACCCGGATGGACGGCACGGCCCCCAGGTACTGGTCATAGATGGAGTCGAAGATGAGAGCCCGGAAGGGAGCGTCCCGGCGGCCCTGGGGCGGAGGTACGGTCTCCACCACCGCTTCCAGGATGGGTTCGATTCCGATCCCGTCCTTGGCGCTGGCCAGGAGGATGGTGTCCGGGTCCACCCCCAGGAGATCCACCAGTTCGTCCCGACGCTTATCCGGTTCGGCGCCAGGAAGGTCGATCTTGTTCAGAACAGGAATGATCTCCAAACCGGCATCCAGTGCCAGGAAGAGGTTGGAGAGGGTCTGTGCCTGGACACCCTGACTGGCGTCCACGATGAGGAGCGCACCCTCGCAGGCGGCCAGGGAGCGGGAGACCTCGTAGGTGAAGTCCACGTGGCCCGGTGTATCGATGAGGTTGAGCTGGTACTCCTGGCCATCTTTGGCCGTATACCCCATCCGAACCGCATGAAGCTTGATGGTGATCCCCCGCTCCCGCTCCAGCTCATTGGAATCCAGCACCTGCTCCCGCATGGCTCGGGAATCCAGGGACCCGGTGGCCTCCAGGAGCCGATCCGCCAGGGTCGACTTCCCATGGTCGATATGGGCGACGATGCAGAAGTTTCGGATCTTCTCGGTGGACACGGCGATGGGCACGGCGAAGGGGGTGGCAAAGGGAGCTGATTCCGCAAACCAGCAGGACCGGAACATAACCGGCAAAGGGCCCGGGGATCAATCGACATGGGACCGCATCGGTCCCCTGGCTCCTGGAGCGAGGCCCGGACCGGCGGCGCGGCGGGAGGACGTAGATTGTCCCCTAAAAGGCCGTTGAAGAAGTACAGGGACCACCGCGACGGGGTCTTGCGAGTCCGGGTCGAGGTGAGCCTCGGGGGTGGCGCCGATTTCCCTGGATCAGTAGGCTGGAGCATCGGTCCTGCAGAAGGCTGTTGAAGAACTCGCTCTCCCGGCGATGGCCTCGCCAGTTCTTCATGAGCCTTTCAACCCTCGGAGCGAACATGCCTTCACCCCGAGCGCCCACTCCCGGCCTGTTCCTGGCCCTGCTCCTCCTCATTCCCTTCCCGACCTCGGCCCAGGAGCTTCTGGACCAGATCACCGCCCTGGGGACGGAGAATGCGCAGGCCTACAGCGCTCCCCTGACCGAGGGGCTCACCCATACCTTGACGGGCGGCTTCATGGATCGTTCCGCCCCGTTGGGGGCCATGAGGTTCGACCTGGGCGTCCGCTTCCTGGGAGCCATCCCCAGCGGGGAGGGCAGGACCTTCCGGGCCATCATACCGGATGAGATTCACCTGGGGGAGGATCGGTTCGTCCAGCCCTACCGGCCCCGGGATGGGAGCCTGGATACGCCTACCATCTCCGGCGAGGGAGACGGCATCGTCCTGGTCCCGGACGGAGACTTCCGAGACGCCCTCCTGGCAGCCGGTGAGGATCCGGGCGACTACCAGATTCCCCTCCCTCCGGGTCTCTCCCTTCCCCTCACCCCCCTCTTGGCCGTCCACGCCAGCATCGGCGTGGGGTTGGGCACAGAGATCTCGCTCCGCTTCCTGCCGGCCTTCGAGGCCACGCCGGAGCTGGGCGGCCTCCGATCCCACGGACTCAGTGTGAGCCATGAGCTCTCCCACTGGTTCTCATCGCCTTTGGATCTTTCGGCCCACCTCGGCTACCAGGAAGCCACCGCCGAGGACTTCCTCCAAGCATCGGCCGTCCACTACGGACTATTGGCCGGGGTCAACGCCGGCCCCATGAACTTCTTCGGAGGGACCATGCTTCGGCGCGGCACCACGACAGTGGATTACCGGATCTCCAACCCGACGGGAACTCCCGGGCTCCCCCAGGATGGGGTCCAGCTCTCCTTCGACTCGGAACTCTCCACGACGCCGGGATACGTTCTGGGCGCCCGACTCCAGCTCCTGGTCATGAACCTGGCCGGCCACTACACCTTCGGCGATCAGGACGTCTTCTCCCTCAAGCTGGGGATCGGGCTTCCCTGAGGTCAGGGCCGGATATCGCTGGACACATCACTCCCCCCCACCTCCCCCTGGAGGTCGGCGAGGCGGCGGGGCGGGACGGTTCCCGGGGGCGGGACGGGACGGCGCTCCTGACGTCGCAGGTGGCCGCTGTCCACCTGCGGAGGGTCGGGGTGGCGGAGCAGGCCGCGGGCCTGCCTGCCCTGGGGACGGTCGGCTCCCTTGGCTCGCCGAGGGTCGATCTCCCCCGCCAGATGCAGGTCGGCTTCCCCGGGCCGGTGCCGGACGGCTTCCAGCCCCTGCGCTGGGCCGGGTATTCCGGTCCGTCGTCGGAGTTGCGGATGGATCCCTTGACGGCCGTCTCGCCTCGTCCGAACCACTCCCATCCCCGCCGCGCGGGGGCCGAGCGCTGTCTGCCGGTCGGGGCGAAGGGGGAGATCGAGGGGGACGCCGCTCGAGGACTGGCCGGCTTCTGGGAGCCGGCGGCTCACTCCGGCCCTCGGGTACCGTCGGGCGTTCGTCAGCCCTGGGCCTGGGCAACCCGTCAGGGGAAGCGGTCGGTGCCCCCGTTCGACCCCGGATGACGGTGGGCAGGCGTCCACCGTCGGATGGCCCGTCCGACTCGGTTCGGAGGGGGACGCGAGTCCCACGATCCGGCCCCGTCCCCTCACGGGTCAGGTTCCCTTCCGTCAGTTCCCGGGGAAGGGTCCCGCCTGCCGTTCCTCCCGTCGTTCCCCGATTCCGGACCAGGGGGGTCCCCGGCTCCCCCGCGGCCCGCTCCTTGAACTCGAACTGGGCCTGACGGGAGAGGGGAGGTCGGGAGTAGACCACGCGGGTCCCCCGATATCGGGTGGACGGGTAGTAGTGGGGATCGTTGTAGATGACCACCCGGAAGCTGCTGCAGGCCTGGTGATAGGGATTCCAGTTGCTCCAGGGCTGGGCCGTGTGGCAATCGTAGCACAGGAAGCGGGGATAGGAATAGCTCTGCCCTACGTGGTAGACCACGTAATCCAGGTCGAACTCAACGTACTCCCACTCCGGGAGGAGAGCCTCCACGAAGTCGTCCATGGCCACATACGGGTCTGTATAGACCCGGGAGGCCACCCGAGAGAGATCCCATCCTCCCCCCAGGGGTGAATACCCCAGCGCCGAGTAGTCCAGGGGCTCGGCAGAGGTCAGGATGAAGTAGTACCCCATCCCCGGATCCTCATTCACCGTCCAGTAGGTCGAGCCGGGAAGGAGAAGCCGGTAATCCTGTGCGCCCCGTACCCACTGGGGATCTCCCGGCGCCGAGGGGAAGACCAGCTCCACTCTCCCGTTCGTATCGAGGTGGAAGATGGCGGTGTAGGCATCCCTGTTCGACCGGAAGTACACCCGTACCCGGTCGCCACGCTGGAAGACGGGATCCACTCCACGATCAAACCAGATCCGGGCCTCCATGGCCGTTGAAGACTCGCCCGGCTCAGGCTCCCCGGCAGCCAGGAAGGAGGGAAGGAGGAGGAAGGGCGACAAGAACAACAGGAAAGCACGGTGCCACCCACCCCTGCGGCCGACCCCATGGGATCGGCGGCGCCAGGTGCGTTCATCACCCTGCTGGAGCATAACCCGTGTCCCCTCCCGTGGATCTTGAACTTCGGCCATGGGGGTAGAGATGCAGGCACCGTGCCGGATCCGGAACCGGGCCCGGTGGGCATGGGCGCTCCCTTGGCGTCCTCCTTTCGAGACACTCCCCCTCCACCCTGGTGGACATACGGACCCGGTGGACAGAAGCGAATCCCACCCCTAAGCTTGGCCGCACATGAACAATCCCCTCTCCTCCTCGTCATCCTCCTCTCGGAGGGCAGATCTCCTGTCGCCTCAGGAGTTGGCCGCCATGGGTGGGCTGGAGCTTCTGGCCCGATCGGTGGTGGAGGGATTTCTGATGGGGCTGCACCGCTCTCCCCACCGAGGGTTCTCGGCCGAATTCGCCGAACTCCGGAGCTACCGCCCTGGCGACGAGCTCCGCCACATCGACTGGAGAATGTTCGCCCGCTCGGATCGCTACTACGTGAAGCAGTTCGAAGAAGAGACGAACCTCCGGGCCCACATCCTCCTGGACCTGAGCGCCTCCATGGACTGGAGTTCGGCCCCCGACTCCCTGCCGACGAAACTCTGGTACGGGCGACTCCTGGCAGCAGCCATCGCCCTCATCCTCCTCCGACAGGGGGATCGGGCCGGCCTCACCTTGTTCGATGAAGAAATCCGGAGTTGGCTTCCGGACCGGGGCGGCCGGCGACAATGGACCGAGTTGGCCCAACGACTCGCCGCCGCTGAGGCCGGCAAGGGTACGGACCCGGGCGAAGCCCTCCGGACAGCGGCCCTCCGACTCAGACGGCGGGGGCTGGTGGTCCTCATCTCCGATCTCCTCATGGATCCGGAATCCACCCTCCGATCTCTGCAGTTTCTCCGGCATCGGGGCCACCAGGTCATGGTCCTTCACCTTCTGGACCCGGGGGAGCGAGAGCTGGCCGGAACCGGGGAGGTCCACTTCCTGGATCCTGAAACGGGGGAGGAGATGCGTGTGGACGTTCCCGAGATGCGGAAGGAATATCGGGAGGCGGTGGACCAGGCCGTAGAGGAATGGCGACGGAATCTGGGTCCCCGGGGAATGGACTATCACCTGGTGGACACCTCCCTCCCCATTTCCCGGGCCCTGAGGGCCGTTCTCACGAAACGCTCGCGCCTGGGGTGACCGGTGACCTTCCTCACCCCTCTCTTCCTCCTGGCAGCGGCGGCTCTGGCCATTCCCCTCCTCCTCCACCTGTTCCGCAGGAGGGAAGGCCGAGTCCAGTCCTTTCCCGCCCTTCGCTATCTCCAGCGGAGCACGCGTGAACGGGCCCGGACCGTCCGTCTCCGCCAGCTCCTCCTCATGGCACTCCGCCTGGCGATCCTGGCACTCCTCGTCCTCACTGGTGCCCGCCTGGTCCTTCCCCTGGCCGGAGGAGACCAACCGCCGGCCGGCATCGCCATCGTGGTGGACAACGGGATCTCGTCATCCACGGTGGTGGACGACCGGCGGGTCCTGGACCACCTGGTGGAGATGGCAGTGGATGCCCTGGCCCGGGCCGGCAGCGATGACCGCATCTGGATCCTCCCGGCCGGTGAACCCTGGCGTCCTGCCTTTCCCCGATCCCCAGCCGAAGCCCAGAGGGAACTCCGTGGGCTGGAGCCCAGCGGCGCTACCGGAGACATCCCCAGGTCGGTGGCCCGGGCCCGGAGTCTCCTGGAGGCCGGAGCCCCTCCCCTCCAGGAAATCCTTGTGGTCTCGACCCTTTCGCCTGCCTCCTTTCCTCCCGGCTCGCCCGCCGGTGCTCATGCCGGACCCACCATCCGGGTGGGATCGCCGGAGTTGACTCTCCCACCCAACCGAGGCATCCGAGAAGTCACCATCGGCGGTGGACTTCCACCTCGGGCTCGGACCCCTTCCCAGCTCGCCGTCCGCCTGGGAGGGGATCCGGTGGCTGACCAGGCCATCCGGGTGATTCTGGACGAGACATTGGCGACGGCAGGCCGGACCGGGCCCGAAGGAGAACTGGTCCTGGAGCTCCCTCCCCTGGATGAAGGGTGGGTCCAGGGACGGGTGGAACTGGATCCCGACGCCCTCCGGGCCGACGACGTCCACTACTTCGCACTTCCCATCCGACCTCCTCCCCGGGTGGCGACACCCGCCCAACCTCCGGCCTTCCTGGAAACGGCGCTCCAGGTACTGGCCGATCGGGAACGGATCCTCCGCACCCCTCCCACGGACAACCCTTCCGTCCTCATTGAGAGCGGTGACGGCGCCGGCAGCCTGCCGACCCTCTTCTTCGCCCCTGGTGATGCCGCCCGGCTTCCGGCGGCAAATCGCCGACTGGAGTCCCTGGGTTCGGCATGGCGCCTGGAGATGGCCCCCGGCGCCAGCACCGCCCCCCGGACCCTGGCCGCCGAAGCGCCCCTCCTCCGCCTCCCGGCAACCCTTCAGGTCCGGGAATCCTACCGCCTGGTTCCCGTGGAAGGGCGTGACGACGGACAGGTCATGGCCGAGCTCTCCGATGGAACCCCGTGGATCGGGTACACCCCTCGGGACCCGGGGCAAGAGGAGGAAGCTCCCGTCCTGTTGATAGCATCTCCTCCGGACACCACGGCCACCGGCCTTCCCACGTCCGCTGCCATGCTCCCCTTCCTGGCCTCAGCCATCGAACTGCTGGATGGCGGTGCGGGGACGGTCGCCGCATGGGCCGGCCGACCCCTTCCCCTCCCTGAGGGGGCCGCCTCCGTGATCTCTCCATCGGGAACTGCCACCTCAGTTCCTGGTATGTCCACGTTTGCGGAGACAGGACAAATCGGAGTCTACCAGATCCTCGACCCGGACGACGAACTCCTGGCGGCCGTGGCGGTGAACCCGTCTACGCCGGCGGAGGTGGAGCGGCTCACCGTGGAGGAGGCGGCACATCGCCTCGGCCCTGATGCAGTCGGCCTCGACACCCGGGAGTGGGCCCGCCTGGCCCCAGGTGAGCGCCGGGGCCGGGAGATCTGGCAGCCCCTCCTCCTGGCCGTCCTTCTCCTCCTGTTGGCTGAAGGGTGGGTGGCCGCTCGAAGAGAACCGGCACGAGCCACCCCCTCGAACAACCCATTGGACCAGACTTCGTGACACGACGCATCCATCCCGTGGTGGAGGGCATTCGCTCCACCAGGGCTTTTCAACTTCTTTCCCGAAGCCTTCCGGAGGGAGGAGAGCATCGTTCGGCCGGTGGCCTCCGCGGGTCGGCGGCTACAGCCCTCCTTGCAGCCCTCCACGAGGCCCACGCCAACCGAATCTTCATCCTCCTGGCCCAGGACCCGGAAGAGGCCAGCCGAATGGAGGCGGACCTGATCGCCCTCCTGGGGGAAGGCGCCACCCACCTATACCCCCAGAGCGAGTCCCGCTTCTACGGAGATGATGACGATCCCCGCATCGGTGGTCTCAGGGTGGAGGGGGTGGAAGCTCTCCTGAGCGGCGAGGCCCGTCTCTTCGTCACCACGCCCCGGGCCCTCCAGGAGCGGGTGGCCATGCCCGACCGCCTCACCGGTCTCCGCCTGGAGCTGGAAGTGGGGGACGAAATCGGGCTCACCCTCCTGGCCGAGGAGCTGGAGGCCATGGGGTTCCAGAAGACCCCACTGGTGGAAGAGGTGGGGCAGTTTGCCGTCCGGGGCGGGATCGTGGACATCTTCAGCCTGGGCCAGCCCGACCCCCTCCGCTTTGAGTTCTGGGGGGACGTCATCGACTCCATCCGTCTCTTCGACGTGGCGAACCAGCGATCCACCCGGGAGGTCACGTCCGCTCAACTCCTCCCGGCCTCCTTCCGGGGAGCTCAGCAGGAGGGGGCTCCGGCCACCTCGGTTCGAAGCCTCCTGGAGATCCTTCCCGAGGGGGCCATCCTTGCCGGGTTGGAGGGAGGCCACTGGGAGAAGAACTTCCAGTCCAACTGGTCCCAGGCTCGCCGGATCCGATCGGACCGGGAGGAAGGGGGCGAGAGCCTCCCCGCACCGGACCGGATCCTCTTCCCTCCGGAGGAGGCCGCGTCCCGGATCCGGGAGTTCCCCGTCCTTCGACTCAGCTCCGAACCCGAAACCCAGCCGTCCTTCTCAGCCGAACCGCCCCCCAGGATCGAACGGAAGCTGGATGAACTGGTGGCCTTCCTCCGAGAGGGAGAGGCCCGAGGGGCCCGGACCGTCATCCTCTGTGACAACGACGGCCAGGTGGAGCGGCTGGAGGAGATTCTGGCCGAGCGGGACGCCCGCTTCCCCGGGATCCAGATCGGGGTGGGCACCCTGGAGTCGGGCTTTCTCCTGCCTGAGGCCACGCCTTCCCTGAATGTGCTCACCGACCATGAGATCTTCCGGAGGAGCCGCCGGGTCCGCACGGGCCGGAGCTTCCGGGGGGCCGTGGCCCTGGAGAGCATGGCCCAACTGACCCCTGGTGATTACGTGGTCCACATGGATCATGGGATCGGTCAGTTCCGGGGGTTGGAGAAGATCGAGATCTCCGGTGAGGAGCTGGAGGTTCTGGCCGTGGAGTACGCCGGAGGAGAGATCCTCCGGGTCCCGGTCTACCGGCTGGACCTCCTGGAGCGCTGGATCGGGGAGGATGATGACACCGAGCCCCCCTCCGTTCACCGGATCGGTGGGAAGCGCTGGAAGACGCTGAAGCGGAAGACGGAAGAAGCCGTCGAACGGATGACCCAGGAACTGGTGGAGCTCTATGCCGAGCGGAAGCTGGCCGAGGGTCACGCCTTCTCTCCTGACACCCGATGGCAGCGGGAGATGGAGTCCTCATTTCTCTACGAGGACACACCGGATCAGCGCAGAGTCACCGCTGAGGTGAAAAAGGACATGGAGTCTCCCAGACCCATGGATCGACTCATCTGCGGTGATGTGGGATTCGGCAAGACGGAGGTGGCCATCCGGGCCGCCTTCAAGGCCGTCCAGGATGGGAAGCAGGTGGCGGTCCTGGCACCCACCACCATCCTGGTGGAACAGCATCGTCGGACCTTCGAGGAACGGTTGGCCGACTTCCCGGTGAAAGTGGCCGGTCTCTCCCGCTTCCGGACCCGAAAAGAACAGGAGGAGATCCTGGCCGGCCTGGAACGGGGAGAGGTGGACATGGTCATCGGGACCCACCGCCTTCTCTCAGAAGACATCCGGTTCCGAGAGCTGGGCCTTCTCATCGTGGACGAGGAGCAGCGCTTCGGGGTGAAGCACAAGGAACGGTTGAAGAAGCTTCGGGCCTCAGTGGACGTCCTGACCCTGACCGCCACCCCCATCCCTCGGACTCTCCAACTCTCCCTGGGAGGCATGCGAGACCTCTCCCT
>SL_3KL_010_SEDDRAFT_10001526_pt1 | contig 21113 bp, 29 predicted proteins | sample SodLakKL_010_SED_2_FD_10381 | JGI IMG/M metagenome (IMG submission 10381) | reverse complement strand
CATGATATATTTAATTCATGAACAGTGAACACGAAATTTCAGAAGGCGAAGCCCTTGATGAGTGGGGTGATTGTCATCCTCATGAGTTGCGCCATGAAATCATTGAACTGATGAGGCAACCTACCGTCCAAAATGTTATTCGGACAGTCACACAACGCATGTCAAAGGCTAAGACTGCCAAGGTAGGTGAAACCATTGAATGCCCTTCATGTGGCAAGGGAACAGTTAAAACAACTTATCATAAGGTCTTTTGTAGCAACTACAAGACGCATGGTAAGAGGAACTGTAAAGATCGTTATCACAACTTCATAAGGGAACATTGTAACACTTGACAATTGCTTTAACTACTGATAGGATACTCACATGAACTTATATGTAATCCGAAACGAAGATGAACGGGCCTATGTTTCTACACCGGGAAGCAGATTTACTTTCACCGGGAAGCTGGAAAATGCTCAGACATTCAACTCTTATGAAAGTGCCAAGGGTGAATGCTGTGGCAATGAGACGCCTGTTAGTGTCGAATCACTTCTGACTACCCCGAAAGGTTAAAGCATGAAGCATAAACAATATAAGGAGCTTGAATGAAGATCGGTGGAAAATACAATTGGATAAACCAGCCCGAGAGGTTGGTGTACTTGGGTGAGAATTGGAGCGGTAACGGATACTGGCATCAGTTCGCACTGGTTGAAAGCCCGAGCGAAGTGTGGTGTGAGGTACTTGATTCCCATCTGGAGAGGATCGAAGAAACAAAGTATATGACCAATGGCGATGTTTGACGGAACGATAACACGAAAGAGACAGAGTGAACCGGCCTTTATTGGAGAAATCAAGAATGAACTGGCACATGCCATCATTGATTTCAATCACAATAATACTGCGGAAGGCTTGACTCGACTACACCTCATTTACGATAAACTGGAAAAAAGAGCTAAGAAATAAAATTGTGGCATTTCAGCCACACTGTTGTATTTTTACAACAGTTTAATCAGGACCATTACCATGGTTGCGACTGCTGTGTCAAGTTTCAATAATGGTTGACATAGGAATATAATTTAATCTATAATGCTGACTATCAACTTAGCCAAAGGAATTCACATGGAAAACATCAGTTCAACTCTTGAAGCATTCAATCTTGATACGAGTGGATTCTCTCGTCTTTCCCATTCTCTTACTGATCTGCATGTGGGCGAATTACGAGCTATTGTGGAATCGGTCTGTAATGGTGTTGAGATTCCAGTCCATGAGAATGAACGAGTAAACAGCATGACAATGCGTTATGCTCTTGTTGATGCCTTCCGAGAAGGCAGGGAAAATATCAATGGTAATGATCTATCCCTTGCTCAAGAAAAGGCACTGAACACGGCAAAAAAGAACGGTGCGCTGAATAAAAGTACCCTCGGTGGTGTATCCACTCTGGATGATCCTTCTGAGGACTCTGAGAAGCCTCGTAAGAAGCGTAACCCCAACACCTACCCAACCATCAAGCGCATGGTAGAAGGCAATCCAGAGGCTTCTAAGGACGAGATTGTTGCGAAGGCAATGGATCAACTTGTTGTGACTGAAGGAACCGCTGGTCAATACTATAGCAAGGCTCGCAGAGAACTTGGGCTTTCAACTGGTCAGCGTGGTAGAAAGGCTAGTAACCTGTTTCCCACAATGCTCGAATTGGTGCGTGAACATCATGAAACCAGTGACCGTGAAACCATCATTGAAATGGCTGTCGAGCAAGGCATCAAGCAGGGTACAGCAGTGGCGTATTACTACAAGGCCCTCAAAACAATTGAGGATGAATAATTCAAAGCGACAGTAGCATTTAGTTAAAAACAATGTTACACTAACATTCTAACATGCAACGGAGAATTTGAATGGAAAATTTTACCAAGGTGATACGAATCGGGACGACTGTTCAGGATCGCCGCAACGCTTCATTGTTTTGTAAGATTCAATACAACGACGGCAAACTGTCTATTTCAGGAGTCGAAGGGCCGCTCTCCAGTGGTAATGCTCTTGGCTCGTGTGGTCAAATCATCATGAGCGATTGGGATATCGCGCAGTTTGCTCCCGGTTGGAACGCTGAAAAGGTTAGTGAGTTTCGAGAAATTTGGAACCGCTATCATCTGAACGATATGAAAGCAGGATCTCCAAAGCAAGAGGAATTTCTGGACAGCCTAGATGATGACTATCGTAGTGCAGGGTTTAGCAGCCATTACGATTGGGCATGTTCCGTGCTTGAAGAAGCTGGTCTACATCCTGACCTGACGTATATGCATAATGGCTCACCGTATCGCTATGGGTCGGCGTGGTTGCGCGAAGAAGTGCCTGCCGAGGTACTAGAATGGCTGTATGCACTCCCTGACACTGATATTGTTACAGTTTATTTGATAGTTGACTTAATTCCAAATGTGGATTAAACTATTCCTATCGTAAACAACAGGACGTAATTATGGAATTCAAAATCTTGGAAGAAAATCTCTCCGACGCACTCAAAACTGTCGAGCGTATGCGCAAGATTGCCCTGAAGATGGGTCGGGTTCTTAATTACGATACCACTGATTGTGATCCACTGGTTAAAACGGTGTATCAACCCCAAGCATTCTCACTGCATGACGACGAGAATTATTCAACCGTTGCCTATCCTCGCAAACTCATTACTATCACCGTAGATGGCAGTGATGACATGCTCACCTATGATGATGCACGTTTTATCGCTCGCATTGATGTGACTGACAACGCTGCTATCGTTCTGACTGCTCCTGATTATGAGGGTACTATTCCACAACACTATTACGAGCAACCTGAAAACCATTGTGACCACTGTGAGCACCGTCGCAGTCGTGTCCGCTATTATCTGGTGGAAAAGGATGGCGAACTGATGCAGGTAGGATCTACTTGTGTCAAGGAGTTTATAGGTATCAACCCCAACCATATGATGAAGCTGTTTGAACATTTTCGCACCATGACCACTGCTGGTGAATATGATGATGAGTTCATCGGAATGGGTGGATCAAGGCATTCCCTCTCACTCAAAGTGATTGGGGTTGCCCGCATGGCGGCTGGTGTGGTAACTGTGGATAAGGGTTATCAGAAGGGGGAAACTTCGATTACTGTGGATCGTCTCATGTTCCCTCCCATGGGAGCTATGGACGAACAATGGTATAAGGATATGGTCAAGCATTATCAAGACAATAACATTCGTAGCATCATGGATGGTTTTGACTTCAACGCTTTTACACGTTTTGTCGAAGGTATGAACCCCAATAACTATACCAACAATCTCAAAGCCGTTGTGAAAAGTGAGTACGTTTCACAACGTGCGTTTGCTATTCTGGTTTCAGGGGTGTATGTCTATCTCAAAGAAATGGGTGTAGTAGGTGAAAAGTCCACCAAGACTACTACCCACTTGAACGAATGGGTCAACGCTTCTGTAGGTGAGCGCATTACCTTCAACGAAGTTACCGTTATAAGTGCTAAAGATATTGAGACTCGCTTCGGTATAACAACTCTTTATCGAATGCTCGATAATGAAGGTCGAACCGTTGTATGGTTCTCAAGTAATAGAGTAGATGCTCTCGAAGCGTCCTACAACGACAGTAAGCCCGTTTCCAACTTCATTGCCACCATTAAGAAGATGGACGACTATAATGGCTGGAAACAGACTGTGGTTAACCGTGGTAAGGTTAACTAATCATTAACCAAATCATTAAGTGTTTTATTAACTGCACTGTTAACTACAGATTAACTCATGAGTTAAGTATTGGTTAAGTACATCATTAAGTCCCTCCTCATCTACTGTATGACCCCTATACCATAACGCATGCGTTAGTGGTTATTGAAGGGGGATAGCATTGCTATCCCTTTTCAATATTATTCACTGTTTAATCAACATGGATACATGAACTTTGTACCGTTGATTGTCTTGAGGATTTCGTTAGCATTTGCTAATAGATACCCTGCTTCATACCGGGTCAAACCGTGAACAGGATCGGCAGTGATATGATTATGCCCATCCTTTAAACGCTGGACAGTTCGTGCCACCTTCTTAGCATTAACAAACGTACCATGATTGTGATCATATTGCCATACGTATTCCTCACCACGGGGGTTATAATGACCATGAATGACCGCAGCATAGTATCCGACTTTTTTGACATCACGTAGTTTAGTGTCACAGTGTGTATTATGTTTCATTTTATAGCTCCAATATGTAATGGGATATGACTCACCCTTTCCCGCTATGCGGAAAACACACTAGGGTAACACATTTGAACATGGAAATCAACTGTTGCAATCACTTGTATATTGTGTTAATGGTCGAGATTAGCTATGCACAATCATACCTTGACCATTAACATACTTAGGAGGGAATTACAACCCTATGAGGGGGGTTGAAATAGGGGTTGGGAACGACTACAATGGATTCCGTTGTCATGATGGGCATGGCAACGCCAAACCGCTACTGGAGTGCAACCTATGAACACAAGTGAAATCTGGACTGACGATTATGCCGTCAATTACAGGACGGAAGCCGAACTAGAAAGAGATTCGGGACGGAAGCCAGAGGAGGGCATGGAACCATCGCCTTGTCAAGTTTACGAGTGTAGTCTGTACGAACAGTGCAAGAACAATGCAATGTCCTGTAAGGGTTTTGCAGACTATATCAGGAACGGTGAAGCACGAGAGGATCGAATCGGTGATCCATCGCGCAAGCTGTATCTCAAGGTGTTCGGAGATCCAAACGACGAGTATCTGACGAACAGTTGACTATTGCACAAGCGGAAGCCCCGGCTACGGTCGGGGCTTTTGTTTGCAATTGTGTTCGATATGTGATAATGGTCGTAACTGGCTTGTGCATAGCTAATCTCGACCATTACCACATAATAAAATACAATACAACCCCTAGTATATTAGTAAAGATGGATGTTCGGTTGGGGGTTGCAATTGGTAATCACATCGACTAGACTTGTTTCCAAGGTCGCGATGGGCGCGGCCCGTTTCAAACCAACGGAGTTTTTATGACTAGCATTACTCGCACATTCGACGGTCGCACCGTCAATATGACTGAACAGCAAGCAAATGTTCTGGACACTCTCGCAGAAACTCGCAAGGGTGGCATGGCAGTGATTCACGGTTATTCTCCCGATGCGCGTGGACAGAAGTATATCCAGCGGCCCGTTTACGATGTTACCGTTATCAGCCGCATTCGAGTTGATCGTTTGTACCAACGTATCATCAATGCGCTGGAACCAATCCAGTTTCAAGACATTGATTTCACTCAATCGGATCGTTTGAGCAATCTTACCGTGGCCAAACTTCAAGACCTGTTCAACGAGCGGAAAGAGTTTCTTCTGGCGCGGTATCGCAGGGAGCGGGAAAACGCGCACACCGAAGCGCACGTTCGCAATTATATCAGCCCGTGTCAGGGCGTGAAGGGCAATCTGGTGACTGAACCGCAGATGGTAGACGGTCGCAAGTTGCAAATCCCGGTCGTAGACGCTGATGGCCATTACTCACTGAGCGCGATTCTTGTGGAGGGATTGGAGGTCAGCCGTCGCATGATTCAGGATGGTCAATTGAAGCCCACGAATCCACAGAATAAGACGCTGGTGATGCGTCAAATGGAACGTGTGCTTCCCAAGGTTGGAACGTCCTATCGTCGATTCAGCTTGTCACCTGAGACGTTTGAGAGTGTTTCGATTGACCGACAAACCGTGTTTCCCGATCCAGACCTGATAGCTTCATAAGAAGTTACTAAAACAAAGCCCCGGCTACGGTCGGGGCTTTTGTTTGCAATTGTGTTCGATATGTGATAATGGTCGTAACTGGCTTGTGCATAGCTAATCTCGACCATTACCACACTTGAAAGTAAATTACAAATCAGAAAACACTAATGTTGTGTGGGGGGTTGCAATCCGTGAATTACCCTGCTATGATTCAATCTCACTCATCGTATAAGGTATTAGACCATGACCACTACGAATATCAAGAATCTCCCGGCTGGTGAATATGTGACCGAACATGGCTACAGCCAGTCCTACCCTTGGGTAGTCACCAAAAAGACTGCCAAGACCATGACAATCGCTGAAGTCAAGGTCAAGAACGATCCTGAATGGAAACCCGAAATGCATTCGGGCGGCTTTGCAGCCCATTGCTCCAACCAAAACCGTCAGACATGGCTGTATGACGGTATCAACGAGGATAACACGCGAACCATTCGGATGACGAAAAAGGGGTGGTCACGATACACCGTTCGTTATACCGTGGATCGCGCATATTACTTCTATGATTACAACTTCTAAGAAGTAAGCGAACAAATGAAAGCCGGGAACCTTCCCGGCTTTCATTTACTCGTGTATATTATAAAAATCTAATTTTTTTCGACCATCACGACCATTAGCACATATAAAACACCATTACAACCACTACCACTCCCACTCTCGACCATTAACATAAAACGGAAGTGATTACAACAGTTGCAAATTGAAAAACGGGCTGCTATGATGATCCCTCATTCGACGCTTAATTAACTACTGGAGTCAATTATGGAAATCATCATCTTCACGCAAGACATGGAAAACTACGGCGCACACACATGGAATGGTGAGGGTGAATGTCCCCAACGCTGGAAGTACAAGGGTGGCAGCACCTATGTCATTCGCAATGTGGACGCTGATGCAACGGTAGATCCGCTGTTCCTGCTGCGTGTGGAGAACTTCATGGACACCCTGAGAGAGTCTAACGAGTATTATCGGGTTATCCCCTTGGGGTATGAGATTGTAGACGACTACAAAGCCTCTGTGGACTCATGGGAGCGTGAGATGGCCTTCTATGTCACCGTGGACGATAATTATATGTTCCATGTTCGCAAGCGAAGCCAGTATGGTTTGGTCTATCGTGTGACCGGCTACTCTGTCGATAGTACAGGGAAAGAATCCATGTTCTTCTCTAACGCTTTCCCTCTCAAACATTTGAGTGACGGCACCACCGTTTTTGCGTGAAGTGAAAGCCCCGGCTACGGTCGGGGCTTTTATTTGCAATTCAGAAATAAACATGGTAATGGTCGAAATCGTCCACTGTCCAGCCCAACCTAGACCATTACCATACTAGAGAAAACATTACAACATCCCCTATTAGAAAATCTTGATATATCAGTGGGGGTTGCAATGGTTCAAGGTATCTGCGAGAATACAATCTCACAAACGCTATTGGAGCAATATATGACCCTTACCCTTTCCCCGCAACAAGCCGCAGTCGAAAACTTCATTCTGCATGAGACTGGCAGTGCTAACGTCATTGCAAGGGCTGGAACCGGAAAGACCCTGACACTCACTCGCGGTGGCATCAAGGCGATTGCCGTTAACAATCTTGGTAGTGCTGCAATCATGGCATTCAATAAGAGTGCCGCAGTCGAGTTTCAGGAGCGCATTGATATGCTCGACTGTGATACCAGCATGGTACAGTCGGGAACCGTGCATAGTTTCGGGTTCGCTGCTGTTCGGAAGTGGGCTGGTCGGAAGCGCTGGAAAGCGTTTGGCGGTAAAGTCTGGAAAATCTGCAAGAACCTCGCGGAAAAGGATGCTATCGAAACTGACAAGTCTATCTATACCACCCAAAAGGGTGCAATCATGCGTCTGGTTTCGCTTGGTAAGCAAACTGGTATAGGATTCACTCATTCTATCGACGATCATGCTGCATGGCACAATCTTATGGATCAGCATAGCATCGAACCAAAACAAGACATTGGTTCAGATACCATCATCCGGGCTGCAATCACTGTCATGAAAGAAAGCATCGAACAGAACCGTCATACAATCGACTTCGATGATATGATTTTCATGCCGTTGTATCACAACATAACCATGCCACAATTCGACTTCGTTTTGATTGATGAGGCGCAAGATACAAACCCCGCTCGCCGTGCGCTGGCACTCAAAATGCTCAAGCCCGGAGGCCGCATGATTGCCGTTGGCGATGATCGGCAAGCAATTTATGGTTTCACTGGTGCTGATGCTGATGCACTTGATCTGATTGCCAGTGAAGTGAACGCAATCAATCTACCGCTGACCGTGACCTATCGTTGTCCGAAAGCGGTAGTGCGTGAAGCCAATCGAATCGTTCCCGATCTGGAAGCCCACCCTGATGCACCAGAAGGCATTGTTCGTACTGTAAAGTACCATAGCGATACTGAGGGGCACTTTTTCCATAGTGAGGGTCTGAATGAGACTGACGGTGTTATCTGTCGCAACGTCGCACCCCTAATGGAACTGGCCTACTCACTCATGGCGGCTAAAAAGGGCGTAAAGGTTGAAGGGAAAGACATAGGCAAAAACCTTATCGACCTTATTCAACGGTTCAAAGCGCGTGACCTTTCATCATTGGTCGATTGCCTGAATGACTGGAAAGAAAGCGAAGTCCAAAAATGGCAAGCAAAAGAACGCTACAACCTTGCACAATCGGCCGAAGATAGAGCCAGTGCCATAACCTATGTTGCGCTGTCACTCATTCACGACGGTAAAAGCGATGTGTCCGATCTGGTCAACTTCATAAAGGATTTGTTCGACCAGAAAAAATCAAACGTCATTACCCTGACCACCATTCATAAGGCAAAAGGCCGAGAATGGGAGCGCGTATACTTCCTGCATCGTGCTAAAACCATCCCGAGTAAATGGGCCAAAAAAGCATGGGAGAAAGAACAGGAAGCCAATCTGGAATACGTTGGCATCACTCGCGCAGAATCAGAACTGATCTATGTAGATTGATCCCAATTATAAGAATACAGAACCAAGCCGGGCAATGCCCGGCTTTTCGTTGTTAGTATGCCTTCACTCGACTACGACTGTAGCAGTTTCTAGGATAACCCCACCCTACCCTACCAGTTACCAAGTCCACCGTGATACAGGCGATCTCAGAGCTTCAAATTAGTAGTACCTTAATTATCCCCATAGGATTGCACTCACTGGCATTCACATTAGGAGTTTGACACAATGAAGATTACCCGCACTTCCACCCTGACCGGCGTTACCCGCACTCGTGATATCGAAGTGACTGAAAAGCAATTGCAGGCCCATGCGCAAGGCATGTTGATTCAGAATGCAATGCCCGATATCAAGCCCCGGCTACGGTCGGGGCTTTTATTTGAAATTGTGTTCGATATGTGTTAATGGTCGAGATGCACTTTACATAACCAAGTTACGACCATTACCACAGTTTAATATACACTACAACTATTAACAGGGGTTGACATTCACCTTCTACTTGTATAGTATAGATTACACACTGACATTCACCCACCACTAGGAGTAGATATGAAAACTCAGTACCGTCTCGAAATCCTGCGCTCGAAGTCCTATCGTCCCATGTACGAGGGCAAGCTCTCCCAGTGCTTCAAGCGTATTATGGAAAGTGTTCACAGTCGTGCTCGCATCAAGCGTGTCGAGGATGGTGAAGTGATCCATACTCACCAGCCCTCGTGAGGTAGCCAACATGATAACGCCAATTAATAGTATCAGAGGCCCGCCCTAGACGGATAACAATTATACTTGATAACTTGTGGTTTAGTTAAGAAAGCCCCGGCTACATACAGTCGGGGCTTTCATTTGCAATTACTATGGAACTGTGGTAATGGTCGAGATCTGATTGTGCCATGAAAACCGCGACCATTAACCCATCGAAACAGGAATGTCAACAGTTGACATTAGCCCCCCTATAAGAGATAATGTTCACAGGTTTACAAAAGAAGGACAACATCGTGGGAAAGTATAGACTCTACTGGAACGATGGAACGACCCAAACGGTGGAAGGCGCAGACATTGCTGATGCCTTCTCCAAGGCTGGTTATGGTGGGGGTGCCGTCGGTGCCCTAGACTTCTACGATAATACCCATGAGCAACGCTACACATGGGATCGTGTCAATAAAAAGTGGGTAAAGTGATGGCCGAACTAGAACAGATATTTGACGATTCTCGCTCGCTTGACAATGGTTGGTCAGTAGTATACAATTGTTTTAACAGTCAAACGAGGATAGCACAATGCTTTCAGTATCCAAGACAATGAACATCCTCAAAGAGGAAGGGATCATCAAGGATTGGAGGATGGATCGTCAAGATGCTAGCATCTACGATGATACTCCCCCACTGTTTGAGAAGATCATCAAGGTCACACCTGTCGAGGGTGACAGGCTGGTAGACGTTGGCAATGAAATCTATGGCCCGTGTGCCATGTTGTACTTCTACTGCAACAATGCATCTACTGCCAAGACCATTGCTGATATACTGCGCCGCAATGGTGGCACTCCGAGCTTCCAATGGAGTCCAGATAATGACAACCTTTTTGACATGCAAGTGAGCTACTTCAAGGGTTGCCGATGGTGGGAATGAGTTGACATACCATTGACATTCTAATGTCAACCATGCTATACTTCAATCTCCACTCAACATAAAGGAACTGATATGTCTGAACAGCAACGTCAAGCCTTCGATATGATCAATGCCATGCCCGTGCCCGAGTCGCACGAGGAACCGAACGTCGCTAACGCGATGGCCAATGATCTGGTGGATGAACTGCGGTGGGCAGGGGTTGACCCTGAACTGGTGCGCAAGGCTCAGGCCCTAGCACAAGCCACACGGTAAGTCAACAGTTGACAACCCCTCCCCACTGTGGTATAATAGTGGGGAGGGTGTACCTAAAAACTGAAAACAAGTTTGGGAAAATTTGACTTCCTTGTTTTCAAGTTATAAACTCACCCCGGAGTCGGTGCTAAGCAAGCACTGTATAAATATTGATCACTTTTTTCAAAAGGTTATTGGAATTTTTGCATCATTGTTTATTGTTATGGAGAAATATTATATGAATAATGACATTTTATTTTCTGAATTACAAAAAAGGTTAGAGGCAGCGGGTTCTAATGATCCTAAGTTTGATGCTTTAGAGGCTGTAAATTTTTTGTATTGTATGGAGGAGTATCCTATGGATTTGATGGCTTCTGATCCTATTACTGTAATTTTGAGGGATATTTTATTGGAGGAAGAAGAATTTTATGATTGGTCACCTTCTGGTAGTGTATTTTGGAATAGTGACAAGTCATCGGCAGTGTTACATTTTCGTTAATTGTTTTTAAACTGTTTACAAGTTTGGGGAATAGTATATCAGAAGCGGGGGGTCAATTTTTCTAGTATTCATCAATTCTGAAATTTTTTCTGGCATATTTTTACAATAAATAGTGTGAACATAAAAATACAGTACCCACATGAATATAAGAGAATTACTAGAGGCGTATAAATTGATCGAAGGAATACAGTTTTCCTTCCCCATTTCCAAAGATACCAATACTGATTTCTTGATTAGAGATGCATATAGTTTATCCCACAAGTTCGAGACCGTGGCTAAGTCTATTCCCGGCGGAAAAGAATTTCTAGATAAAATCCAAGATAGGGGGCCAATCTTTGTTGATGACTGGTCTTCACCACAAACTCGTGATAGTGGATTAACGGCAATTAATTTTTACCTCAATTATAAGGCTGATGAATCGGATAAACCTGTCCTTAGAAAAGTATTGAACTCTATAGAGGATACTGCTCTTAAGTTAGGATTTAAGTTAGGAGAGTTTAAATATATAACATCGACATCGAAGCAAGAATTTTATGATAAAAACCCTGATGCAGAATGGCAGGGACCACAAAATAAAACACGGCAACAGGGTATATCATCCGTTAGAGTTATCAATATCCCAATAGAAGATTTCCCAGAAGAGAATGAAATACTAGACTTTTCTGTAGACATGAATCATCAGAATGCCAATATACTATTCGACCTTATGGGAATACCGCACAGTAAAGGTACTAATCCATTGACGGGAGGTGCTATTGTAGCAGAGCATGGGGTCTTGAAAAATAAAGATATTCCGAAATACTTGCGAAATCTAATGAAAGCCAAGAACGCCGACTTATCAAAGTATGCGACCAAGACTACACGATCTGGGGGGGATTTTATTAACCGAGAGGTGGATAAATCTTCTAATGTGCCTAAAATTACGGGGCAACGAACAGCCAGAATGGTGGATTATGGTATCTCTGAAGAACGGATAAGAGAGCATATAGATAACCTTATCAAAATGCTAGTGAAAGCACAAAAGAATGGATTAGATGTCCAATGGTCATAAGTTAAATGATACAAACATTAGCAGCGGGGTTAATTTTCAGAACACTAGACATCGTATATTATTTTCTGGTAGAATTTTTTACTCATATAGATTTTTAGGGTTATTATCTTAATAAATAATTCTAATTGTATGGGTATTGTTTATGCGTATTGATGAGGTTATGGGATGGTATATGGAGTATTCCAAGATGGATCGTGTTATTGATGATACTCTTAGATTTTTACAGTCTAAGGATATTGATGATGGTAATATAGTCAAAAAGACATTATTGATGGTTGGTAAAAGGATGGGGGTGAACAATATCAAGAGATTGTTCAATCGTTTTCATGAAAGGATTGCTAGGGATGAAATTCCTTCTAGGTATAGTTTTTATAGTGATGTATCATTAAGGAAGGATGATTCTAGGTTTGCTGGTGTTATGGAAGCACAATTATTGGAATATTTCCAAGTCCCGCAAAAAGTTCTTGAGCCTATAAAAAGACATTACATACACTCTGTCAAGAAGGCACAAGCGGAAAATATAAAAAGAGTCACCAGTTCTACATTACCCATTAAGAAATTTGAATTAGATTTTTCTGGCACAAAATATGCTTTTTTGAATGACATAGACACCACAATGTCCGTAAAATTTAACGCCACGAGAAATAAAGCATACTATAGTCCTAGAACAAGAACTATCGTATTACCGTTATTGGCAGACAGTCCTGAAGAAACATATTATAGCACTATAGAGCATGAATTATTACATCTTATCCAACATTTGATTTCTAACTACCGACGCAAAAAGGATAAATTTCATGATGGTTCATGGGGGGGAATGGCTAATAAAAAGGTTATGCGTGATATCGGGAGTGGCCTAGACATGCATGGATATACCAGTGATGGTGGTTATAGAAGAACTACTCATGCTAAAAGGCCGGTTGAACATTTACCTAATTTGAATACCGTCTTAAGAAAAATGGAATTGGGGTATGAGCAGAAGATTAAAGGTTTACCAAATTATAAAAAGATGCAGTCTAATAAGAAAGAAAAGAAAGAATTTATGTTGCGGTATATTGAGGATGATATATTTATATCTAATATATTAGACACTGTTAAAAGACAATCCACCGAATTGTATAAAGCATACATAAAAACTTTATACAAGGGTTTCGTTAATGGTATACCGCTAGAAGATATTAGCGATATAGAATCTAAGCTGTCCCCTGATGAAGATAAGTCTGTAGCCGACGCTCCGGTGGGTGAAGTAGAAATCATTGATAATGTTAGTGAAAAATTTAAAAACAACAAAATTTCATTGGATTTATATGATGCTGCAGACTGGTCTGAACTAGAAGACGGTGGAAATATTGATTTTATAGAAGAATTGGTTGATATTGGGAAAGGAATTACCAGTAGAGAAAACACTTATGGTGATTTAATTTTTCGTGTTCCGTTAAGCCCAAATAAACTAAAGAAAATTTTAAAGAGATGGAAACATTTAGGTGAAAGGCATTCCAGAGACGAAGAAGAGTTGAAAAATTACGAAATAGTTTCTAAGAACATGCTTAAATTCATGTTACGTGAGTTGGAGTATAAAATAAGTGATAAAGAACATGTGGAGATCGTCAAGAAGCACCTATTACGATATCTAGGGGAACTATGGAAATAGGAAAATTGAAAAACTATTAGAAGGCTTTGAGGAACCCAGATTAGCACCATACATCCCCATAAGGTTAATGCAATAAATACCTAAAACGTTAACCATTTAAGGATAATCCGTTGAAGCTTATAGATTTACATGAAAGTATAGATTCTCAGCCGTATGCATGGAGTGAAAAGATTCCTGATGTTTTCAAATTTGAAACTGCTAATGGGACCAAGTACATAGTGATTTTTAATTTATACAATAAATATCAACGAACATCGGCTCTACAATATATTCTTAATAAAATACAAGTAAAGGTAGAGGGATTGAAAGAGGCTGTTGAACTTAATAATAAACATCAAGCCAGTATTTACGAAATAGTATATAAGATAGAGGGTAATGAATTGGATCAGTTATCGGGGGAGCATGATTCTTTGAAGGTTTTATCTACCATAGTAGATATTTGTAAGAATAGGTTAAAGAAATTGAAAGTAGGTGAAATGGCATTTTTTGAAGGAGTTCCCAAGGGTGGAGAAAAAGATACTGGTAATACTTCCCGATCTAGAGTTTATAGAGTATTAGTTAACCGGATGAAGAACGAATTTCCCGATATACAAGTCATGCATGATCCGAATAATATGTCAATCTTTTCTAAAATAGATACATGAATGTTGTTATGATTTTATTTGTTTATTAGTTTGCCTATACTATCCATCACCCACAAGTATCCAAATATTCCTGCTATTCCGGTGACATTTCCTAGGGCTATCAATGCTACGAGTGTTCCATGATGTTCCGGGGGTATTACTCCATTGTAGTGATAGATGAATAGTGCTGCTGGAGCTGCTGCACATATGATAGCTACTAGAATGAAAGATAGAACGAAAGAAATTGTTGATATTAGTGTTATAATTTTGTCAATCATAGTTATTCACCTAATTTAAATGCATATTATAGGGTATATTGGGTATTTTGTCAAGAGTGGGAAGGATCATAACCCCATTCATGTATAGAGTCACCATTTGTAAAGATATGTTTAGCTTTAACAGTTTTGGTGAGTACTTTATAGTTATTATTTAATTCTGCTTTACCATGATTTATCGCATATTGTTTGTTAATGGTGACCCAATCGTTAGGATTTATTGATATTTTCTGTTTATTTTCATTTTTCACTGTTATATCTTGTTGTAGTTGTTTATATACTGCTTCTTGCTTATCATCATAATTTAGATCGTCGAATTGTTCTTCATATTGATTTATTATTGGATTATTAACTGGGAAGAATCCATGTTTATTATAATATGATATTAGTTTTTGTAGTTTTGGTATATTCTCTTCATCTTTATGTGCAAATTTTGGTACAGCGCGATATATTTTTATTAGTTTATTGGGTTTATTTTTATATTGTTGTATGTTTGAGATGGTAGCAGTGTCTTCTGGTAGTCCATGCCCATAATATCTGCTTGCGGTTTGAGTATCTAGCGTATAGATATCATCGGGGTAGACGGATTGTGTTACGTCGTACAGTGGATCTCCAGATTCTTTAGTGGGGGCAGTATGATGACCTTGATAGTTTTCAAGGCGCTCTAATATATTTGTTATGATCATTGTTAATGGGCTTATAGTTGTTGGTATTATTTATTCTTTGTGGGAAGGATTTGAGGATGTGTACGGGTAACACAATAAATACATGAAAATTACGCACAATATACATGAAAATTTTAGACTTATTGGAAAGCTTGTCTCCGGTGTTATATCATTTGGCGGGGTTTGAGTATTCAGAGAGTATAATCAATAGTGATACATTGCGCTCACGTGCTGGAGGAATTTCTTTTTCTCGTAGTATGGTGGGGCAATATGGTCCTAGTCATCGTTTGCAGGGGGTTATGTTCGTATTAGATGGGGTAGCTAGCACATGAAATTAATTCACTTACGAGAGAATATCAGCTTTCCCACAATATCCTTACAAGAATTGAATTTGAATCATGATAGAACGATTAATGAGTTTAAAAGTTTATCTGGTGGAATCGTATTGGATGATGGTAGTTCTCCTGAATGGTTATTTAGGTATGTTTCTGGTGAAGAATTGGCCACAATACGGGAGGAACGTGTTATGACCCCTTCTAAATTCTATGATAGGATTCATGCTAGTCTCTTGCCAGAAAAACGATATTATGAGCCGGGGAGTAGTTTGCTGGCTATTGCTTATACTCCTGAAGACGGGTGGTATAGTAAAATGGGTGGTGACACTGTATATGCTGTCACCCGTAACAAGGTTCCTATAACTAGGCTCAAGTTGGTAGATCGATAAATACCTGAAACGTTTCACATGCCTACGGAAATTATATGAAAATTAAAAAACTATTAGAAGGCTTTGAAGAACCCGGATTACAGCCGCGTATCCCCATAAAGAAAACTAGTGATGGTTGGGGTCTTATGAGCTTAGAAGAGAAGCAATATTCTGATGCGTTAAGGAAGTCTTTAATGGATGGATGGGCTAAGGCCCATGAACACATGTATAAGGATGAGACCAGATTCTTTTCTGGTAGCAGTAAGTCTTTAGGAAGTTTTTATGATACACTCTATGAATTCTTAAAGAATGCAGTTGGCACCGATATGGTGACTAAGAAACGCTTTGAAAGTATCATGTCTAGGGGAAATGACAAGTATGATATTATTGAGACACTTCAGGATGCTATATTAAATAAAAAATATGGCAGGGGTAAGAGAACCGCTGTTAGGGCAAACAATATGAATCTCAGGAAGCTGGGATTAGATAGAGAAGATATCCCTGATGAATATCTACGTGATAGTTAATCGTTTTAGTGAATGATACATAACTATTCCCAATAAATAGTAGAAATTATAAGGAAAGATACATGAGATATAGTGATGATACCAGTCCAGAGAAGCTTGAAGAGATAATAAAAAATTATTATGCTGCACTGAATGCAGCCAATGATGCCGCAGATCAGGTTGCCCATTTTGTTAATAACAAAGGGAAGATGTCTGATAAGTTGTTTAATGACATGATGACCATGCATGATCAAATGGATAGCATTGTGACACGTATAAAAAATAAAGAATACTTGGAGGATGGTCGCGGAATTAGTGAGAGTTCTCCCATTGACAGCCTAGATGAGACCAGTGTGTTATGGTTGAAGAAGTGGGCAGGAACTATAACTGAAGAAGAACAAAAGCCCTAGATGAATATTATCATAGGCATCCTAAAACTCATCAAGAGCGTAAGAAGGCTTTCCCTGTAGATGGTGAGCCAAAGATTCGTGCAAAGCGAAACAAGAAAAACCTTCCTGATTCATGGGATGATATGACCCCTGAAGCTCAGAGAAGCTGGAAGAAGCAGAGAAAGACTCAGTTTAAATGAGTCTTCACCTTATCTAACCATTCTGTTTAAAGAATTCTTCACACCTATGTTGTTCTAGGGTGTCATCATCAATGAGTCTCCATCCTTGTGGAGTTTCTTCCCAGAATAGGTTATCTTGACCGCAATGCTTGCAGCTTGATAAATGGTCGCCTTCGTCTCGGTCATTCCAATCGTCGGCCTCTAGGGGTTCATAGAGATCGATCCCATCCATTTCTTGGAACAGTCCCTGTACCAGTAGATCATCGCTTATATCACCCATTGTTTGTTTCCTTTGCTATGTTGTTAGCCATAACCTTACAGCCTAGTTGATATGCTTGTCAATATAAATCAAGGTCTCATAAATGGAACACTAAGCGTTGATATGTATCATTTATGAGACCTTATCCCCCACCATCCAATATAAATAGACTGGACTCAGTTACTCAGCCTAATGAACATTATCACCCTATACACTATTCTAATGGTGTAATAAGTGTCACCATCCTTCCTATTTACTATTCTAGTAGATAGTTGACAGAGTATTCCATTGTGTGTATAATTGTCTCGACTAAGAGGGGTTAATGCAATGGATATAAGGTTGACACCGGGCGAGAGGGAATTATTGACCACCGTATTTGAGGATCTACTATTATATGATGGTGGGGAAATGCAATCGATCAAAGAATGGTCTTCTAATAAGAATTCCAACCAACGTCTAATAGAATATGCCAAGCAATACGGCATTGACTTGAGTGATATTGATACGAGCAAAATATGAGAATAAAAATCAGGGATAGTAGAGATTATTATCTCACATCCGATTTACATTTCTATCATGGTAATGTAATTAAATTCAGTGATAGGCCCTTCAGGGATGTCACTCATATGAATGAATCATTGATTGATAACTGGAACTCTGTTGTGGGTGAGAATGATATTGTATTTAACGTGGGGGACATGGCATTTGCTTCAGAAATGAAAACAGTAGATTTGTTTTATAAGTTAAATGGGAGCCAATATTTTATCTATGGTAATCATGATAATCAAATTAGGAAAACTAAAAAGAAACGTGAGTTAATGGATTCCGGGAAGGTTTTGGGGTTTTATGATTATCTAGAAGTAGATTATAATCAGAGGGCATTTTTATGCTTATTTCATTATGCTATGCGAGTATGGAACCGCCATCATTACGGTTCATTACATTGTTTTGGTCATTCACACGGATCACTGCCGGGTTATGGTCGCTCAGTTGATGTGGGTGTTGATTCCACGGAGCTAAACACCAATTATGCACCCATTCATATTGAGCGAGTGATTGACTTCTTATTGGCCAAGCAGCCTTCTAAGGTAGATCATCATTGACTAATTATAAATACTTTAAATAACATAGGAACAATAATGAATACTCTAGGAACTTATAGAACTATGGTATTAAGTATGTCTAGTGGTGGTGGAATGACTGACAAGCAAATAAATCATGTTGTTAGTTGGGTTAAAAAGAATGTCTCACCTAGTGAATATGAAAAGTATGCAGATATAGCATGGCAATACGATGCTCATAATTTACAACAGGCTATTATTGACAGCTTAGTAGGTAATGATACACCCCAAAAATAACGATTTATACCCCCCAAAGTCGTGAAAAAATGAGTAAACTAAATAATTTTGAATAGCTAATTAATACTATTATACTATGAAGAATTATTTTTTGCCCAACTTATATTCGGTATTTTCCAATAAATGGAAGAAATTTGATTATGGGAGATTATCATCTTCCACCTCACCAGCGCTCAAGGTTTTAAACATTTTGGACATGTTTGATATAGAGTATGAAGGTAACAATGTTGATATCCGTAATCGAATCATGCGTGACATTGACGAGCATTCCTTACTAATGTGGCTAGTTAAGGAAGAACCCGATAACACCATATATTTGACTCTAAAATATCAAGATAGCATTAAAACCTTATATGAAAAATATATGAGCGCTGATACCGGTTTTGGTATTATGATTGGTGGAAGGGGTGTAGACTATAACGATATTCCTAATATATTCAGCCATTTGGGATCATCATTTAAAGAATTTAGCTCAAATGGTTTAGAAGATGGCGATATACTATTCATAATATCTACGGCTGCGAAAGGTAAAAAGTTAGGAAAGATATACGTTACTGACAGTTATTACATAGTTAATCGTTATGATGTACATTATGATATTTGGAACATAACAATAGATCCCACTATAGATGGCGAATCTCATGACAACAAATCTAACATAGACCTTTGGGTGCCGCATTTATCTAGTTCTACTATTCACAGTCACAACCATGAGCATTTTACGAGTATAGAATCCATATATGAATTCTTACATGTTAGTATACTAGAATGTCAAAAAAACCATGATATTAGTACTTTCAAAAAATATAAAGAATTCATAAAAAAACTATCATTAGATATCGCATTGTGTCAAAAAAATCTTAATGTTGAGGATGGTACAGTAACAGTAGATGAGACTGATTGTGATGTAGATGGGGTTACTGATGAACAACTTTTTAAGTATCGATTGTACTTAGAGAGTAAAAATAGAACCAATACAAGCAGTTTTGTTTGATTTCGGGTTGACTTATTGACATAATGATAATATAATATCTCCAATGGTTAATCAACCAGATCTACATATACAACTAAGGAGAAATTATATGAGAAAGTTTAGTGATACACAGGTTAATGAAATTAGACATCGAGTGAATGTATTGGGTGAATCCCGTGCTTCTGTGGCTACTAGGGTTAATGCATCAAGATCCGCAGTATCCTCAGTAGCAAATTACACTACGTATAGAGATGTTCCAGCACCACGACCCATTCCGGGATTTAGCAATAATTACCTAGTTTATCCCAATGGTAAGGTTTGGTCGTACTCACGAAACCATTTCCTGCGCGAGACTCGAAAGAGTTCAGCATCTAATACTCGCTATGTTAACTTGAGAAATGGGTTTTCTCGTAAATCAGTACGAGTTAATGAGCTTGTAAACACCCTGTTCTGATCCTTTCAAGGTTAAGAACATATAAAAAAAGGGGAGCCAATGGCTCCCCTTTTTTACATTATTGTTCTACTTTAATAAATATTGTAAGACATGCAAATTATACAAACGGTTTAAATTATGAGCAATACAAAAATTTCAGTTAAGAATTTACTAATAGAGTCTAGAATACATGATAATCTAGGTCATGAAATAGATCGGTTTAAGCTATTTTCAAATTTATTGAAGGAATATAATAAACATAATAAGTCATTATCCTCCTTGATAGAAGGTGAAGATGGTAATCGCAATCTAGTATCTGAGTTGCTAAGTGAAAGTGCTACTACCTTTAAGAAGGCTAGAAGAGAGTTATCAAGAGCTAAGTCATCTAATCAAGTAAATGAGATTCATTCATCATTATCAAAGGCTCATAATCATTTGAACTCTCTTGAAGGGCAAATCTTGGCCATTGAAGATATTATTGAAGAAAACATCAATCAACTTGAAGAACACGAAGATCCAGATATGCTTAAAAAAAAGGCCTTAGGTGAATCGTCACATGGTGAGGAATACGAGGATATATTCCATGCCCAAGAACATGAAGCTACAGAAGTTTTAGATATTATAGATAGAAAGGGTGAAAAGGCTGCTATAGAATATTTGATGCAGTGGCATCAACCCGGAAATCATATGACTAGAAGCACTCCCGGACATGGGAGGGATGATAAAGTATTTGAACATGATGGATATATTTTATCATATAACCCCCAATTAGAAACAGTGAGTTTGGTATATAGGGTTGATAATCTGGATGAATCGCTAAACCTTAAGTACCTTCCTATAAATCATTTAACTGGCGATGATGCTAACCATGGATTTGAGATTTTGGAAAGGAAAGGCCGTAAGGGGTTAGTAAATTACTTAAAGCAGTTCAAACCTACCGGG
>SL_3KL_010_SEDDRAFT_10001525_pt1 | contig 21114 bp, 23 predicted proteins | sample SodLakKL_010_SED_2_FD_10381 | JGI IMG/M metagenome (IMG submission 10381) | reverse complement strand
GGTGAGGTTGATCCCGCCGTGGAACCCCACCTGGGCCGAGGCCGGAGTGGTCCAGACCGGGGTGAGGAACAACGCAGCCAGTGAGAGGACCGTCCGAACCCTGATCATGGACACAACTCCTTCCGGGGGAATGGGGGCGGGAACCCCAGCGACCTTGATCCGGCCAGGGACGGGCGATGCGCCTCTGCTGAGCCCGGCCCACGGCCCATCGCCACGCACATCTCCGCCCTGTCACCTTTCCCCTGGCCGCCGCCCCTGTCAAGAAATGTCTGCCGGAGGCCGGATTCAAGGGAACGAGAGAAGAGGAAGGTGGATTCGCTGGCGTCCCGCGTCTCCACCGGTTTTCTTCCGGGCTGGGAAGGACCCGTTGACCACCACTTCAACAGCCAATGGACCCCCGAATGGACCCCCAATCCGAACTGAAGATCTGGGTCGACGCCGATGCCGCGCCCCGGGACGTGAAGGAGATCGTGTTCCGGGCAGCCAAACGCCTCGAACTACCGGCCATTCTCGTGGCGAACCAGCGAATCAACACGCCGCCGGGCAACCACCATGTCACAGCGGTGTGGGTGGCGGGGGGCCCCGATGTGGCGGACCAGCACATCGTGGACCATGCCGAACCAGGGGATCTGGCCATCACCGCCGACATCCCCCTGGCGGCGCTCCTGGTGGAGAAGGGTGTGCTCACCCTGGACCCCCGGGGGGAGGAATACAGCCGGGAGAACATCGGCGAGCGCCTCTCCATCCGGGACTTCATGGATTCCCTGCGGAGCACGGGGGTGGAGACCGGGGGACCCAAGCCCTACGGGGCCCGGGAGAAGCGGGAGTTCGCTGCGGCTCTGGATCGGATCCTCACGGCGGAGCTCCGGAAGCGGTAGCGGAAAGGCTCCACACGGCGCAGGCGGAAGGCGCCGGTCCGGCCCTGCCGGAGCAAAGCGCGCAATGGTCGATTTTTTTGCCTCCTCAAACGACCAGGAAGTACGCTGGGGGAAACAGCCCTGGACAGGGGGGGCTTCCGGATGCGGGAGTCCCTCCACCCGCCCCCCCGTCCAGTTCCGCCGAGCCCTGGAGGTACTCATGGCGCAGGTCCGATTGCTCGTAGGCACCCGGAAGGGGGCCTTCCTCCTCACCTCCGACGGGACGCGACGGGACTGGAAGGTCGACGGACCCCATTTCGCAGGGTGGGAGATCATGCACGTCCAGGGCTCCTCCGCCGACTCCGACCGGCTCTACGCCTCCCAGTGGACAGACTGGTTCGGACAGTTGGTTCAGCGTTCCGATGACGGCGGGAGGTCCTGGGAAGCGGTGGGAAACGAGTTCCGCTATGACGGCGTCCCGGGGACGCATCAATGGTACGACGGGACGCCCCACCCCTGGGAGTTCAAGCGGGTCTGGCGCCTCGCCCCCCACCCCGGGGAGCGGGACACGGTCTACGCCGGTGTGGAGGACGCGGCCCTCTTCCGCTCAATGGACGGCGGCGTCGGCTGGACGGAACTCTCAGGACTTCGGACCCATTCCACGGGGAGCACCTGGGCTCCAGGCGCCGGGGGCCTCTGCCTCCACACCATCCTCATGGACCCTGCGAACCCCCTGCGCATGTACGTGGCCATCTCCGCGGCCGGGGCGTTCCGATCCGACGACGGAGGGGAACGCTGGGAGGTGGCCACCGGCGGCCTCCGATCCGACTTCCTTCCCGACCCTGACGCCAGGGTGGGGCACTGCGTCCACAAGGTGGCCATGCACCCCTCCCGCCCCGATACCCTCTTCATGCAGAAGCACTGGCACGTGTGTCGGAGCGACGACGCCGGGGCCCACTGGACGAAGGTGAGCGGAAACCTCCCCTCCGATTTCGGCTTCCCCATCGCCGTCCACGCCCACGAGCCCGAGACCGTCTACGTGGTCCCCATCCTCAGCGACTCCGTCCACTATCCGCCCGAGGGAAGACTCCGGGTGTACCGGAGCCGGTCCGGGGGAAACGAGTGGGAGCCCCTGACCCGGGGGCTCCCCCAGCAGGACTGCTACGTGAACATCCTCCGGGACGCCATGGCGGTGGACTCCCTGGAGCGGTGCGGCGTCTATTTCGGCACCACGGGAGGCCAGGTTTACGCCTCCGCCGACGAGGGCGACTCCTGGACCGCGGTGGCGGAGCACCTCCCCCCGGTGCTCTCGTTGGAGGCCCAGACCCTGCCGTGATCCGTGTCGAGCTCCCCACCCACCTGCGGAACCTGGCCGGCGTCTCAGGGCCGGTGCGGGTGGAGGTCACCGGCCCGGCCACCCTGGTGTCCGTCCTCGAGGCGCTGGAGGAGGCCCACCCGGTCCTGAGGGGGACCATTCGACCCCATGACGGTGAGGGGCGCAGGCCCCTGTTGCGATTCTATGCCGGCCGGCGGGACCTCAGCCATGAAACCCTCGACCACCCTCTCCCCGCCGAGGTGGTGAGCGGTGGGGAGCCCCTTCTGGTCGTGGGCGCCATCGCCGGAGGGTGAAGGAATCCCAATGCCCGTCCGAGCGTGGAATCGAAGGGAGGATGGGCTCCGCGGTGGAGGATGGCCGGGGAGGCGGGCCGGGGATGGGCGCGGATGAGGACGGCTCGCGCCGCCACGGACCAGCCCGTGTCTGTCATGCCAGTCACCCGTTCGCGACCGTGAAGCCCTCGTGAACGAACTCGATGCTCTCCACCGCCACGTCGTTGCCCTGGGACTTGAGGTCCGTCCCAGTGACCCTCTTCGGCCAGGCATTCACCAGCGACCAGACCATGGTGGGATTCCCCTCCTCGTCCAGGAGGCTGATGGTCACCGCCTTCCGGGTGATGGTGTTCAGCTTGATCTCCTCGAGCCATTTCCAGAAGGAGTTGTACTTGGCCACCACCCCCTTCTTCATGTTGACGGTGCCGTAATCCACAAGCCCGGGTATGGACGCCACCGAAAAGACCTGGCTCTCTCCGGCCCGGTGCTCGATGGGCTGGGCTTCCGCATCCAGCCCCGTGACTTCCTGAAAGGACATGACGTCGCCGTCCACCCTCACCTGGAAATGGAACTTGCGAAGGGGCCACACGGTGGCGGACGGGGTAGATCCATCATCGGTCATGATCGGTCTCCTCAATGGCGTTCTAGCGCACCCGCGCCCGGACCTGTCGGAACTGGTCGTCGTCGGTGGACAGGTGCCCCAGCGCCCCCATCCCGTCAATGAGTGACTCCACCCGCTCGATCCGCTCCCGGGTGGCAGGGTGGGAGGCAAAGAAACGCTCCACTCTCCCGGGCTCCCGCTCCTGCAGCTCCAGGAGACGCTCGAAGAAGGTCACCATCCCCTGGGGGTGGTACCTGGCGTCGGCGGTGAAGCGCACGCCCAGCTCGTCGGCCTCGAACTCGTCTTCCCGAGAGGCCCGGGCCATGGTCCCCGCCGCGGCGATGCTGGCGGCGATCTCCGCCAGGAGCCCGGGGTCCTGACCCAGGATCAATCCCGCCAGAACCGCCACCCCGTACTGCTGGGAAAGGCGCTGTGTCCCGTGCCGCGCCACGCCATGTCCCACCTCGTGGGCCAACACGGCGGAGAGCTCCGACGCATTCTCTGCGGTGGCGATGAGGCCGGTGTGCACATAGACGAGACCCCCGGGGGCGTTGAAGGCATTGACGGCGTCGTCCTCCACGACGTGGAACCGCCACTCCCGATCCCGCAGCTCCGTTTCCCCGACGATCCGCTCCCCCAGATTCCGGATGTACCCGTTCACCTGGGCATCATTTGACAGGGTGAGTTGCCCGGCCAACTCCTCCTCGATCTCCCGACCCAGCTCCCACTCCTGGTCCAGGGAGATGATATTGAACCCCCCGAGCCCCAGGGACGCGCACCCGGTGAGGACCATCGTGCACGCGGGAAGGGCCATCCTGGACATCCACGTCTTCCGTAAGGTCATTGGTCGATCTTCTCCTTGAGCGGAACCTGGTAGTCAGGCGGGACCTCGCGCCCAGGCCGGGCAGAGGGCATTCCGCCCTCGCACCCCACCGACCTCGGATATTCCGTTCACGAGATATGGCAAACGGCATGCCAGGTAGCCAGGCAAGTCAGAGATTCGTCGGCATTCGTGACCCGGCGCATCCAGGTTGGCCCCTGGCGGGACGTGGAGGCATGGGAAGTACCATGGAATCCGTCGCTTCCCGGTCCGATGGGAGCAGGTGAGCAATGGTTGCAGACCTCCGACATTGCCTTTCCGCGCCCCGGGCTTCAACCTCAAATTGACGAATCAGAGGCCCCTCCCTCCTCCACCCACACCACTACCCCCACTGGAGGTGATCATGTCCCTACCCGGCCACCACTCCTTCACCGAGCGCATGATGGGAGCGGCCCGTATCGACCCCGCCATCTATACCGAGGTGGAGCACGATACCACCGCCACCGGGCAGGCCGCCGGTGTGGTAGCCATCGTGGCCATCTGTTCCGCCATCGGAGGCGCCGCCGGAGGTCTCGTGGGGATGCTTTCCGGCGTAGTGGCCGCCCTCCTGGGGTGGCTTCTCTGGGCCGGGGTGACCTACCTCATCGGGGACAAGCTGCTGGGCGGGACGGCCACCTGGGGCGAACTCCTCCGGGCCCTGGGATTCGCCCAGGCGCCGGGGGTCCTGTACATCCTAGCGGTGATCCCCTTCTTCGGGTGGCTGATCCGCCTGGTGGTGGGGCTCTGGATCCTGGTCTGTGGGATCGTGGCGCTCCGGGAGGCCCTGGATTTCTCCACCGGCAAGGCCATCCTCACCGCGGTGCTGGGCTGGCTGGCCATGATGATCCTCACCGCCATACTCCTGGGGCTCGGTGCCGGTGCGGCGGGGGCACGCCCCCTCTGAACCAGGTCCCCGGAATCCCTTTGAGGACGCCCGGGGACTCGGGGACCTCGGGAGGAGGAAAACAAAGGGGGGCAGCCCCTGCGCCAGTGCAGGAACCGCCCCCCTGTCTTCCGCGTCAGAAGCTTTCGCGTCAGATCTCTTCCACGTTCCGGGTCAGTTCCCGGAGCATGGGGGTGAAGAGGATGCCCTGGATCCCGGCCGCTGAATCCGGGTTGCCCTGGATCACGAAGTTCTGGTTCACGTCGAAATCCACGAGGATGACGTTGATGGTCCCACCCTCGGTGGTGATGGGGTCCAGGAGGTTCACCTTGATCCCGGTCTGGGCTCCGCTGGGCACGAAGAGGGGCCGGGTCCGGCCGCCGTCTCTGAATTCGTATCCCTCCCGGAGGGTCACCTCGGCGTGGCTCACCACCATCCGGAGCTGGTTGAACTGCCCGGCAGGAACCTCCACGTCCCCGGTGAGATCGGCCGTCACCCCGTCCTGGAGGGTGAGGAGGTCATATTCCAGGGGGTTGTCGGGATCGTTGAAGAGGTCCACGAAGGGAGGCCCCTCTTCGGGGTCTTCTTCTCCGGGGATGAGGTAGACCCGGGAGATCTGGACCCAGGCCTCCTCCAGGTAGTCCACGGGAGCGTCGGTGAGGAGGATGCGAACGAATGCGGCATCCTCCGACGCGCTGGGATTGGAGTCGCATGCCGACGCAAAGGCCAGGACGGCCAGGGCGCAGAAGATGGCGGGAATTGAGCGTTTCATGGGTCTTCATCCAGGTTTGTTGGACTCGTTGAGCCTGAGATCGACTGCGTTCCAGTGTTCTGTCTGGGGAGTTCAGCCACCCCCGCCGCCGCCCGGAGGCCCGGACGGGGGTCCTCCGGGAGGTCCACCACCGGGGGGTCCTCCTCCAGCCGGCGGAGCCGGGGGTCCACCCTGCCCCGGCGCCGGGACCCAAGCGGGCGGCCCACCGGTGCCCACCCCTTCGGGCGGTCCCTGTCGACCTGGCACCGGGGTGCCGAAGGGGGGGCCGCCCCCTGCCCCGGGGAGATTCGCCAGGGCCCCTGGCCCGCGGGCCAGGGCGTCCTGGACCCGGAGGAGGGCTTCGGCGGGGACCGTCCCCTGCTGAACCAGGTGGGTCAGGGCGGCGATGGCCACGGCCCTGTGCTCACCTGGGGCCGAAGCGGCCATCTCGGCGAGGACGGCCTCATTCACCCCGGCGCCCAGCGCGTCGGCTCCCACGCTCAGCTGGCCGGCATCCACGCCACCAGGCGCTCCCTCCATGGCCGTCGCCGCTCGGGACAGCCCGTTCAGGCGAGCCTCCACCGCTGCGGCGATCCGATCCATGGGGACGCCCTTCGCCTGGCCTTCCTGGATCTTGTTCTCCAGAAGCCAGACCGGAATGCCCGCTTCCTGGGCCCGGGTCATGGCGCTCCCGATCCGCTCGTCCGGAGACTGGGCGTGCCCAGCGGCCGGGAGCAAAGCGGCGAGGAGGGCCATCCCCCCCACGAGCGCCATCTTGATCGTCATCTTGGTTTTCATGGTCTGGTTTCCCTGACGTGGCCGTTCAATGATGCCTTCACCTTGTCACATCTCTAAGACGAGGATCCACCGCCCACGGTCACATCCTGCTCCGCCCCCGCTCCCCCAAGGCAGGCGCGAAGGGCCTCTCTGGCCCTGTGGACGCGCATCTTCAGGGCACTCTCCGAGGCGTCGGCGATCTCGCACATCTCCTGGTAGCTGAACCCGTCCACGTGGCGAAGGAGGAAAGCTTCACGCTGCTCCTCAGGGAGCCGCCTCAGGGCCTCCGCCAGGAGGGCACGAAGCGCCGCCCGTTCCCGGTCCTCCTCCGGCCCTCCATCGTGGTAGAGAATGTCGGGGACCAGGGGATCATTCCGCTGCATGGGTGCGCTCTTGAGGTGGTCCAGGCAGCGGTTCCGGAGGATCCGGGTGACCCAGACCCGAAATCGCCCCTTCTCCCGGCATCCCTCCAGTCCCTGAAAGGCCCGGACCAGGGAGTCCTGGACCATGTCCTCGGCCGTGTCCCGGTCCAATCCCATGGCGAGGGCCTGCCGGAAGAGACTGGCCTGGTGGCGACGGACCAGGAACGCGAACCGTCCCGTCCTTCCCGCCAGGACCTGGGCCACCAGCTCTTCGTCGGTCACGTCCTCCTCCAGCCGGCCACGGGAATGCCCGTGAGCGGCTCCACCTTTCCCTGGGTCGGCCCGGCCCTGAACCATCATCTCCCCCCCGCCCCCCGCTCGGGTCGGTCCGCCGAATCCCCCGGGACCACCAGGACGGCCACCCATCCCCCCATCCCATCCTCCCGTCGATTCGGCGTGGCCTCCGGCACGAACCAGGTGCCGTCAGGGTGACGGAATGCGAAGTGATAGACACCGGGGGCCAGGTCCAGGTCGATTCGCCAGTGCGTTCCGAACCGGTGCATGGGAAGCGGTTCCCACCGGCTGAAGTCGCCGGCGACGCTGGGTGGCCGGGTCGCCTCTCCCAGGGGGAGGCGGAGGACGGTGGCCCCCCCGGATCGGTATTCCGCCCCGGTTGGAGGCGGCGGCGTCCGGGCTCGACCCAGGCGCTGGCTCACCCCTACGCCCCAGCTCGTCCGGGCCGAGCCCAGGAAGAGGGGGTCAAAGGGCTCCCGCCTCACCGTGAGCCACAGGTCGGTGCCGGGGGCCGCGGCCAACGATCCGCCGGCACTCCAGCCCAGGGAGGGTGCGTCATCGGAAAGTCCGGAGACCCACGTTCCCACCGAACCCCAGACCCCGCCCCGACCGAGAGCGGAGGAGGCCGAGGACCCGAGGAAGGTATAGGCCTCGTCCCGGGTGCGGAGGTGGCGGAGTTCACCTCCCAGACGGGCCTGCGGTCCCAGCGGGAGGAACACGTTGACGTCGGACACATGCAGGTCCCGGGACCACCGCTCCCCTGCCACCTCGCCGCGGTAGAGGGAGACGCCGCTCCGGAGTTCCATGACGAGGATCCCGGCAGACAGGGACAGGACCGGGAGGAATTCCCCACGTCCCCCACCCCCCATTCCCTCCACCCCGGGGTCCCGATGGACATGGAGGAGCCCCGCTGCATCCAGACCCAACTCCGCGACTCCCGTCCGGAAGGCCAGCCGATCTCCCATGGAGACCACACCCCAGAAGAGGTCCCCAGAGGCAAGGGGCGCCGCCACGGCGGTCTGGAAGAACCGCCGGTCCACCTGATGCCGGAGTCCCAGGATCGCGTTGGTGGATCGGGAGTCGAGGGGAGCTGTTTCGTAGGAGGCCTGGCCCGCCTGCAGGTCCGCGGTCCATCCCTGCCCGTGGAGCCCCGACGCGGGGAAGAACCCGAAGGCCGTGAGCCCCAGTCCCAGCAGGAAAAGGCGCAGGACGAAGAGGCGAGACGCCCCGCGAGCGCCGGGAGAGGGACTACGGCGCCCCCGCCCCCGTGCTGACCGGGGCCCCCGGGTGGACCGCCGGGTGGATCCCCGGGGCTGGGTGGTCATGGGCTCCACCGTCAGGATTCTCGCTCTCCGTTGGGAAGGAGCAGGGCCAGGCGGCTGTTCTCACCCCCGAAGCCGTCATCCACCGCCGGCGCCGCCGGATCGGCCACCCACTCCTGCCCATCCACCACGAAGGCGTAGTCGTGCACCCCGGGCTGGAGGGGTACGAGAACCGACCAACTCCCCGCCCCCGCCGGGTGCATGACATGCCGGGGCTCCCACCCGGTGAAGCTTCCTGCCAGTCGGACCTCGGACGCCATCGGTGCATCGAGTCGGAAGTGGACGAAGATGGTGACGGCCTCCCCGCTTCCCGCTCCCTGGATGGCGGCGCTCCTCGCGGCCGGGTCTCCATTGCCATGAAGGCCCTCATCCACCCCGGGCCGCTCCCCAAGGGGCAGGAGGACGACCAGGAGAAGTGCCGCAGCCGCCAGGATGCCGTAGGCCGGCCGGACCCGCACGGTGTGGGGCTCCAGGAGCCATGCAACAGGTCCCTTCTTGGTGGCTTCACCCCGGGATCGGACACCCCCTTCGGAAATCCGGGCCATAACACCGTCGGTGACGTCGGGAGCCGTCCCTTCCCCGAGGAGCGAGACGGTCCGCTCGAGAACCCGAAGGTGCGCTGCGGCCTCCCGTCGTTCCTCGGGGGTCAGGGCATCCACGGGAATCTCCCCGTCCAGGTACTCATGGATCCGCTGGTTCATATTCCCTTCCGCTGGTCGTCCTGTGGTGGCGGGGACACACTGCCCCTCAACAAGAAAGACGAGGAAGTCCCGCTGACGTCACATCTCAGAGGGAGCCGGCGGAGCAGCCCATGGCGGATATGGCTCGGGACATCAGGGAATCCTCGCCGCGATGAGCAGGCCCAGAACGATGGCGCCGAGACCCAGCCCCAGGCTGGCCAGGACGTAGAGGGCGGCTCGTCGGGGCTGCCCCGCTTCGATGAGGGTCACAGCCTCGAAGGCGAAGGTGCTGAAGGTGGTGAACGCACCAATGCAACCCACCTCCACGAAGGCACGTCCCGGGGTCATTGATGGGGGCGAAACCAGCGTGGGGAGGAGGATCCCCAGGAGGAAGGACCCCGCAACGTTCACCGTCAGGGTTCCCCAGGGGAATTCCGCGCCCGCCCGGTTGTAGATCCAACCGGCGACATGGTAGCGTGCCCACGCGCCCAGAGCTCCCCCCAAGGCCACCATGAGAATCAGCATCGGGATTTCCGGGTTCCACGTCTGGACACGCCTTCTCCTCCTTCCCTATGCTTCCGCGGCCCCACCCCTCCCCCTGCCATCGTAGAGCCGTCCCCCTCGACTCTCGCTCATATGCCCGAATTCCACCAGTCACCGGTGACCGGCCTCTGGGTAGCCCTGGGGGGAGGGCTCGGCGCGACGGTCCGCTACCTCCTGGGAAGTTGGATCTTCCTGTGGGCACCCCCGGGTTTCCCGTGGCCCACCTTCACCGCCAACGTCCTGGGTAGTGCGCTCCTGGGGATGCTGGCTCAGGGTCTGACAGCGCCCTCGGCATCACCGCAGACAAGGGGGTTCCTCGCCATCGGATTCTGTGGAGGCTTCACCACCTTCAGCGCCTTCGACCTGGATACCCTGATCCTCCTGCAGGACGCCCGGTATGGGCTTGCCGGGCTCTATTCCTTGGGAAGCGTCACCACCTGCATTACCGGAGTAATGGTGGGGTCATGGGTTGCCGGGGGGAAACGTCCGAGCCCAGGCGTGGAATAGCGACGGCAGGGAGTTGTTCCCAACAGGCCGCTGGAGGACCCGGTGGGCCGGGTCGCTGTCGCCCCCAAACCGTGTGGGACGGTGCGGTATCTGGCCAAGGAAATCCGGGTGTTTTGTCTTCCCGCGTGGACAATTCGGCCGATTCGGGTCGATTCGGGATGGGGGGATGGGCCGGCCATTTGCCCTTCGCGGTAACGGGGGGCACCCAAGGGGAAAGCCTCCAAGGGAAGGCGCCGGAGGGGACGCGGGGAGGGGTTGGCACGGACCTCGCAAACCAGCCGGAGCACGAGCCGACGCCATCGCCTGATGCGTCCTCCACTCCTTACTACCCGTCTTCCCTGGGGCTTCCCATGAACATTCCCTCGGCTTTCTCCCGTCTCCCGACCCATTTCCTTCTCAGCGCGGCTCTCCTTGTGCTCGGACTCGCGCCAACCGAAACGGCTGCCCAGGAAGCCACGGTCTTCGTGGTCATCACCTCCCCGGACAACATGACCCAGGGCATGGCCATGGTCCTGGCCAACCAGGNTCTCGATCAGGGGGCCGAGGTCCGGGTGCTGCTCTGTGGGCCCGGGGCCACCCTCGGCCTTGCCGAGGAGGACGGCGACCTCCTCCAGCCCAGGAACGTCAGCCCAGGACAGCTCCTGAACCGCCTGATCGCCAACGAGGTTCAGGTGGACCTGTGCGCCATCTTCCTCCCCAACACCCGCTGGACCGAGAGTGACCTTCGGGAAGGCGTGGGCATCGCCCAGCCTCCCGAGGTGGCGGCCTTCATGCTCCAGCCGGGGGTGCGCTACTTCACCTTCTGAGGCGGAACCTCCTCCGTTGAGCACACCGCCCGGCCGGAGCCGCGGGATTCCGGCTGTCCGGACGAAATTCGTCCGGACAGAGCCATCCTCGGAGAAACGCAACGTCCGCCGGGCGAACGAGGCCCGCCCCACCCGGGCGTGGTGCCCGCTATCCCTGGTCGGCTGTGGGACCGTAGATTCCCGGGACAGGCACTCCGAGCAGTCGATAGTAGACGGTGAGCTGGCCCCGGTGGTGGGCGGTGTGGCTCACCAGGAACCGACGCAGCAGGAGATGTCTGGGTCCCTGGAAATACACCGTGTCCCCGTTCCGGAGCCTCCACGAGGCCTGAAGGCCTGCCGTATCCAGCGCCCCCATGGCCGTTCGGGCGGCGGCCCGGCGGTCGTCGAAGAGCGCCACCAACTCGTCACGGGTCTTGGCGGACGGGGGAACGTAGGGGTGCTCCGCCATGTTCCGTTCGGGCTCGGCGGCGATGATGCGGGCGAAATCCGGAAGGGACGCGATGTGTCCCGCCAGGGTGGAGAGGCTCATCGACTTCTCGTGGGGACGCCAATCGGCATCGGCGTCCACGGGGTAGCCTTCCAGGAGCCGCCGGGTGGCGTCGAACTCCTCCTCGACGTCGGCGAAGAGGATGGACCGGGGGACGAACTGGGACGCGTCCTGAGCTGCGGTGCCGGAAGAGTTCATGGGAGGGTCTCCATCGTTGGTCGGATCGTCGGAAGGGGGGATCGGGCCCGTGCCGCCCCTCGAGCTCGTTTACGCGCTGTAATGGCGCAGCCGTTCGACATGGGGAATGGGGAGGCCACAGGAGGGAACGATCCCGTGACGAGCTCGTAGCATCGTGGAACCTGACCAGGATACCGAACAAACACCAAAAACCGCAAGCCGTGGACGCAGGAGAGGAGACCAGGAATGAATGGCACCCCCCCATCACGGGCCACCACGGACCTGTCGGACTTCCCTGTCGTGGTCACCACCGACATCCGCTGGGGAGACATGGACGCCTTCGGCCATGTGAACAACACCCTCTTCCTGCGCTACTTCGAGATGGCCCGGGTCGCCCACTTCGAGGCCATCGGGTTCGCTCGCCCCGAAGGGACGGGCCCCATCCTGGGACACGTCACCTGCCGCTACATCCGACCCCTGACCCATCCCGACCGGATCCGGATCGGGACGCGGGTCACGGAGGTGGGAGAAGACCGGTTCACCCAGGAATACGTCATGGTGAGCGGGGCCCAGGACCGGGTGGCCGCCGTGGGGGAGGGCGTGGTGGTGGCCTACGACTATGACCAGGGTCGGCGGGGGGTCCTCCCGGAAGCGGTGAAAGCCCGCATCCAGGCCCTGGAGGTTCCCGGCTCCCCCGGACCGACTCCCCCTGACTGACTCCCCCTGACCGACTCGGCCTGACCGACTCGGCTGGACCCGGTGGGCATCCCTTTCCCGCCGACGGCCTTCTACATCGCCGGCGGCTCAATCCCCTCTCCCACCACCGTGTGCCAGGGCCGCACGCACCATCGGGTCACGAGCCCGTTCGCCACGTATGGGTCGGCTCCGGCGAAGGCCTTCGCCGATTCCTCGGTGCGAAAGAGGAGAAGGGCGCCGTCCACCGGGTCCCCCACCGCACCCCCCAGGACCAGGTCCCCCCGCTCCCGGGCCGCCAGCGCCATGGCCAGGTGGTCACCCCGGAATTCGGCCCTTCGCTCCAGGTAGTCGGGGGCGGCTTCGTAGTGGAGGAGGTAATGCATGACGGGCTCCTTGGAAGGACGTTCACGGGGTGGTCGAATGGACCCCGGGCTGACGCACGCCGGGCTCCGGGGACCGGATCCTCCACAGGATGCCGGGGTTTCTCCCTGGATGCAACGAGCCCCCTTCAAGACACACGAGATGCGCATCGCTTCCCTCCTCCCCAGCGCCACCGAGATCATCTGTGGCCTGGGCCTGCGGGATCACCTGGTGCTCCGATCCCACGAATGCGACCACCCGGCCGGGGTGGGGGCACTCCCCTTCGTTACCGAACCCAAGTACCAGGCCGACGGAACGAGCTACGCCATCGACCAGCGGATCCGGGCCCTGGTCCAGGAGGGGTTGTCGGTCTACCGGGTGGACGCGGACCGGCTCCGGAAGGCCCGCCCCGATGTCATCGTGACCCAGCATCAGTGCGAGGTCTGCGCCGTGAGTGCCCGGGAGATGGAGGAAGCCGCCTGCGCCGTCCTGGATCCCGCACCGGAGATCATCTCCCTGGCCCCTGGCGGGCTCGAGGATGTCCTGGGGGATATCCACCGGGTCGCGAACCGGCTCGGCGTCCCTGAGCGGGGGGATGCCCTGGTGAGTCGGCTCCGGGAACGCATGGAGGGGGTGCGCGCCCGGGTGGGCGCCCAGGTGGACGGGGGTCCCCGCCCCCGGGTGGTGACCATCGAGTGGCTGGACCCCCTCATGGTGGCGGGAAACTGGATCCCAGAGCTGGTGGAGATGGCGGGAGGCCAGAATCTCCTGGGAGAGGCCGGAGCCCACTCCCCCTTCGTTTCCTGGGAGGTGATCCAGGAGCTGGAGCCCGAGGTGGTGGTGGTCATCCCCTGCGGATTCACCCTCGAGCGCACCCGGCGCGAGGCGGGGCTTCTCTCCCGGCTTCCCGGATGGGCCGACCTCCCGGCGACCCGGGCTGGCCAGGTGGCTCTGGCCGATGGCCACCACTTCTTCAACCGCCCGGGTCCGCGGATCGTGGAGTCCCTGGAGATCCTCGCCGAGATCTTCCACCCTTCCGCCCAGGCGCCGGAACATCGCGGCTCCGGGTGGGACTGGATGGAGGGATAGACAGGTGTTGAGGACGGAGAGGGACCATGCGTATCCTGGTCGTTGAAGATGACCGGAAGGTCGCCCGCTTCCTGGAGCGGGCCCTCCGGGAGGAAGGGTATGCCGTGGACGTGGCCACCGAGGGGCTGGACGGGTCCATGAAGGCCCGGGTGCACCCCTACGACCTCTACCTCCTGGACGTGATGCTCCCGGGAAAATCCGGTTTTGAGATCATCCGGGAGTTGAGGAGTGCCGGGATCCCGACCCCGATCCTCCTCCTGACCGCGAGGGACTCCAAGGAGGATATCGTGGCGGGGCTGGACGCCGGGGCCGACGACTACCTGACCAAGCCCTTCAGCCTCGACGAAGTCCTGGCCCGGGTCCGCGCCCTGATCCGCCGTGGCGGTGCCTCCCCTGCTGAGCGCCTCCGGTACGAGGATGTGGAACTCGACCGTCCCCGCCACGAGGCCCGTCGGAATGGGACGCCCCTTGACCTCACCCCCCGGGAGTTCTCCCTGCTGGAGTTCATGCTGAAGCGCCCTGAGACGGTGGTCCGGCGAACGGAGCTCCTGGAGAAGGTGTGGGACCTGAGCTTCGATCCGCTGAGCAACGTGGTGGATGTCCACGTGGGGAATCTCCGGAAGAAGCTCCGGTCCGGGGGAGCCCCCCCTCTCATCCACACCGTCCGGGGGGTGGGGTATATCCTGGAGCGGAGGGAGGGGACGCCATGAGTCGCTCCTTCCGGGACCTCCTGGCGCTGCGCTTCGCCCTCCTCATCACGACGGGGATGACCCTTTGCGTCGTGGCCACCTTCCTGGTCCTCCGGCACATCCTGGACGCGGAGTTGAACGCCAGCGTCCTGAATGTCGCCTCGATCCAGGCGGCCGCCCTCACCGACGAAGTCAGCGGGGACATGCACTTCCACGAGTGGGAGCTCACTCCGGAGGAGGCCTCCTCCATCCAGGAGCTGGTCCGCTACGCCCAGGTCTGGAGCGGCGACGGCCATTCCCTCCTCCGGAGCCGCTACATGACCCTGGACCTCCCCCGGGACCTGGAGGCGCTCCAGGCCGCGGCGGCGGGAGAGCTGGTCTGGCGAGAGGCGGACTTCGACGGCTATCGGGTCCGATCGGTCTTCTACCCCCTGGTTCGTTTGGGCGACCTCCACGAGGAGCACGTGCTCCAGGTGGCCGCCCCCCTGGGAACCCGGAACGCCATGCTCCATCGGGTCGTGATCTTCGGATTCGTCATGATCCTCCTCACGGCGGTCTCCAGCGTCCTGGGAGGACGATGGCTGGCCACCCGGGCCATCCGTCCGGTGACGGACATCATCGATCAGGCCGAGGGGATGGGCGCCGGAACCCTCCGGAGGCGGATCAGCGCCTACGCCGACACCCGGGAGTACCAGCGGCTGGTCCAGGTCCTGAACACCATGCTGGACCGGATCCAGGCCTCCTTCGAGACCCAGCGACGCTTCACCGCCGACGCCAGCCACGAACTCCGGTCCCCCCTCACCGCCATGCAGGGGGAGTTGGAGCTGGCCCTCCGCCGGGACCGGGATCCAGCCGAGTACCGCGAGGTCCTCCAGAGCGCCCATGAGGAGGTCCTCCGCATGGGGCGGATCGTGGAGGGGCTCCTCACCCTGGCCCGTTCCGACGCCGGCGCGATCCAGCTCCGGCGGGAATCCGGGAACCTGGCCTCCCTGACCCGGGAGGTGGTGGAGCGAGCATCAGGAGAGGCGCGGGAGAGGGGGGTGGGCCTGGAGGTGGTGGCCCCCGTTGCCGTCCCAGGTGTCTTCGATACCGGGCTGATCCTTCAGCTCACGTGGAACCTCGTACGAAATGCCCTTCGCTTCGCAGGGCCGGGTGGGCGGGTCCGAATCTCCGTCCTCCCCGAAGGAGAACTGGGGATCCTCACCGTGGAGGACTCGGGGCCGGGGATTCCTCCGGGGAGCGAGGAGCGGGTCTTCGAACGCTTCTGGCGGGGCGATCCCAGCCGGACCCACGAGGAAGGCGCCGAAGGATCGGGGCTGGGGCTCGCCATCGTGAAGGTCATCGCCGACGCCCATGGCGGCTCGGTCCAGGCGTCCAACGATTCGCAGCTGGGGGGTGCCCGCTTCCAGGTCGTTCTCCCCGTCCTTCTCGAGCCACCGACCCGTCGGACCGCCACCAAGGCCCCCACGCCTCCTCCCGAAGCTCAGGGTGCCCTTTCCCCCGCTTGATCCCCCGTTTTCCCACAACCTGGAATCGGGCACCGGACGTGCGATGCCTGACGTCAGGTACCTGACGGCAGGTACCTGACGGCGGGCACCTGATGGCGCGCACCTGAAGGCTTCTTCACCCCATCTTCACGTTCTCTTCATGCATGCCCCGGTAGGTTTGGCTATTCCCCTGAGCTTTTCTTGGGCGTTGCCCCCGCACCTCCGGAAGGACATAACATGCATCGGACCTCGTTCCTCATCCTGGCGTTCCTCGTGGCCGCCGGGGGATTCGGCGTTCCCACGCCCGCCCTGGCCCAGACCGACTTCTACAACCTGGACAAGGAACGCCCCCTTCGGGTGGAGGACGCCTACACCGCCAAACGGTGGGCCTTCGAACTCCAGGCCTCTCCCTTCACCCTCTCCCAGGACCGGAACGGAGTCCTCCGCTACCAGCCGTCGCTGGAACTGAAGCACGGCCTCCTTCCCGGCCTCGATGCCTCGGTGGGGGTGGCGCTGGACCGGGTGCGAGACGGCTCCGAGACCCAGACCTCCCTGGGCGAGGTGGACCTGTCGGCGCTCCTGAACCTGTGGGTCGAGGGGGCCACCCTCCCCGCCGCCGGGATCCGGGTGACGGCGCATCTCCCCACCGAGTCGGACCACGGCACGTCCCTGGAGGTGAAAGGGATCCTGACCCGGACCCTGGCCGGCCCCGTCCGAGCGCACCTGAACGGGGCATGGGTGGTGGGGGACGATGCCTCGGAGGACTGGTGGACCGGGGTCGCCCTGGACTGGGTCCTTCCCTTCCATCACACCCTCCTCCTGGTGGAGGGCTGGATGAGCGAGCCGGAGGGGGCGGACCGCCGCACCCTCCATTCCACCGTCGGCGCACGCTACCAGGTCTCTCCCACCGTGGTTCTGGACGTCGGAGCCGGCCGGGGGTGGTCGGGAGACCGCCGCCAGGACTGGACCCTCACCCTGGGGGTGACCCACGAGTTCGGCGTCCGCTCCCTCATGCCCGGAGGAACCCGATGATCCGCCGCACGCTCCTCACCGTCCTTCTCACCCTCATCGGCCTGGCCGGTGGAGGCGCACTGGAACCGGTGGCTGGGCAGGAGCGGGTCTACCACCCCTTCCACCTCCCGGCGGACCACAACTGGAGCTTCCGGGCCGAGTTCCCGGCGGTGGACGGGCTCTTCAACGCCTTCGACTATGGGCACGGGATTCTCTACGAGACCCTCTGGTCCCGTCCCGACGCCCCGGTCTCCCTTCTGGAAGAGGAGATCTTCTATCGTCTCACCCGGGACATCCTTCCCAATCCGCCTCGGCTTCCCATGCCCGAGGCCTCCTTCATGCCCCAGTACGCCCGGCTGGTCCCGGTGGCCAAGGAGATGTTCGAATGGGCCCACATCCTCCACCGCCAGAGCTACGACATCCTGGCGGACCCCACCCTCAGCGAAGGGGAGCGGGACCGGGCCATGGCGGACCTTCTGCGCCACTATCAGTCCAGTGGCCTCGCCTTCCCCGTGGAGCCCAAGGGGATGGAGATCATGGACGAGCAGTTCTTCTCGAAGGTCTTCCGGGAACGCTATCCCCGATTCAATGGGCTCATCTGGGCCTACCACTGGCTCCAGATCGCGGTGTACGAACCCCTTCTGGCCTATGATCGCCCCGAGGAGCGGCAGGCGGCAGTGAACGCCACCCTGGTCCGTTTCTGGCAGATGGTGGAGGACCCGGCCACCACCCTCCCCAGCGAGATGCCCATGAGCCCCGCCATCGCCCCCCAATTCACGGAGCGATACCCGGAGTTCGCCGCCATCTTCGACAACCTCCACATGATGCACGACGTCATTTCGGACATCCTGGTCTCGGGAGAGGTCGGACGGCGCCAGAAGCGGGGCGAGATCTATCGCCAGGCGGACCTCTTCCGCGATCCCGGCGCCATGGCGGTCTCCGTGGAGGACTGGATCGCCATGGCGCTGGCCCATGGGGTGGATGCCCAGGGAGGGCCCGCCATCGACTGGTTGCCCCCCGTTCCCACCGTGGATGCGCATAGGGGGCACGAGCATCATCATGAGGGTCATGAGCCCGAGGCCCCGGCGCATGAGGGACATGGGGACCACGCGCCCGAGGACGAGCCCGAAGCCGGTCATGACCATGGACACCGGATGGAGCATGGGTCCCGTGGTGGGATGCGGCATGGGGGCGGCCATGGGATGCAGCATGGGGGCGGGCATCGCATGGAGCATCACCACGGCGAGCACGGCGCGCCCTTCGACGAGGCCGCCATCCTCCAGGTGATGAAGGATTTCCATGGGGCCCTGGCCGCCGGGGACTCGGTTCGGGCGCTGGGACTCCTCCACCCGGAGGCGCGCATCCATGAGCAAGGGGTGGCCGAGTCTCGCGAGGAGTACCGGGACCACCACCTCCCTGCCGACATGCGCTTTGCCCAGCAGGTCTCACGGGAGACCTTGAGAGAGGAGGTGGTGCCGGGAGAGGGGATGGTGGTCTACCTTTCCGAGACCCGGGCCACCGGACAGGTGGGGGAGCGGGAGATCGATGCCCAAACGGTGGAGACCGCCGTCCTGGTGCAAACCCCCGAGGGATGGCGGATCCGGCATCTCCACTGGTCCAATCGTTGAGGAGGCACTTCTGCTGAGGAGGCACCATCTCGAAGTCGAGCGAGGAGACGGGCGCCCACCCCCACGAGAGTGACCATCGGGGGAAGGGAGACCACGAGGGAGACGACGGGCACCCGGACCCCAACGGTCATGAAGGGCCCGAGGGCCATGAGGACCATGAGGACCATGAGGGCCATGAGGGGCACTCCCCGGAGATGTTCCGGGACCGGTTCTGGCTCTCCCTCGCCCTGTCCATACCGGTGGTATTCTGGTCGGGTCACATCCAGGAACTGCTGGGCTACCAGGCCCCGGAGTTCCCCGGGACCCGGTGGATCCCCCCGGTCCTGGGGACCGTGGTCTTCCTCTATGGAGGCGTGGTATTCCTCAAGGGGGCCTGGGGCGAACTGAGGGATCGCCTGCCGGGGATGATGACCCTCATCTCCCTGGCCATCCTCGTGGCCTTTCTCTTCTCCTGGGTCGTGGAGCTGGGGCTCATCCAGGCCGAGGCCCTCTGGTGGGAGCTGGCCACCCTGGTGACCATCATGCTCCTGGGGCACTGGATCGAGATGCGCTCCATCACCCAGGCCCAGGGGGCGCTGAAGGAGTTGGCGAAACTCCTTCCCGACACCGCCACCCGGATCACCGACGGGGAGGAGGAGGAGGTCTCGGTGGAGGAGCTCCGGGACGGGGATCTCGTCCTCGTCCGCCCTGGAGAGAGCTTTCCCGCCGATGGAAGGGTGAGCCAGGGCTCCGGCGATGTGAGTGAGGCCATGATCACCGGGGAGTCCCGGCCGGTGAAGAAGGAGGAGGGAGACGAGGTCATCGCCGGCACGCTGAACGGCGAGAACTCCCTCCGGATCGAGGTGACCGGCACCGGCGAGGACACCAAGCTCTCCGGGATCATGCGGCTGGTCTCCGAGGCCCAGAAATCCAAGTCCCGGGCCCAGCACCTGGCGGATCGGGCGGCTCAGCTCCTCACGGGAGTGGCCATCGCCGCCGGGGCCGTGACCCTGGTCACCTGGCACCTCCTGGGCGCAGACATCGACTTCTCCATCGTCCGGATGGTGACGGTGCTGGTCATCGCCTGTCCCCATGCCCTCGGGCTCGCCGTTCCCCTGGTGGTGGCCATTTCCACGACGCTGGGTGCCCAGGGGGGGCTTCTGGTGCGGGACCGTCGGGGACTGGAGGAGGCCCGGAACCTGGATACCGTGATCTTCGACAAGACCGGCACCCTGACCCTGGGGGAGTTCCGGGTGGTGGAGATGGCGGTGGCGGAAGGGGTCTCCGAGGATGAGGCCCTGACCATCGCCGCCGGGGTGGAGTCGGACTCGGAACACCCCATCGCCCGGGGCATCGTTCAGACGGCAAAGGACCGGGAGCTTTCCGTCCCGTCGGCGGAGGACTTCAAGGCCATCACCGGGAAGGGGATCGCCGCCTCCGTGGACGGGACCCGCTACCTCATGGGAGGGCCCGCCCTCCTGGAGGCGGAGGAAGCCGATGTTTCCACCCCGATCCGGGAAGCGGCCGAGGCGGCAGCGGACCGGGGCCAGGCGGCCATCTACCTCCTCCGGGCGGGCGAGGCCATGGCGGTCTTCGCCGTGGCCGACGCCATCCGCGAGGAGAGCCGGGAGGCGGTCCGCGCCCTCCAGGAGCAGGGGCTGGAGGTGGCCATGCTCACTGGCGACGCCCAGGCCGTGGCCGATGCCGTGGCGAAGGAGCTGGGCATCGACACCGTCTTCGCGGAGGTCCTCCCCGAGGACAAGGCGTCCAAGGTGGAGGAACTCCAGCGCCAGGGGAAACGGGTCGCCATGGTGGGGGACGGTGTGAACGACGCCCCGGCCCTGGCCACGGCCGATATCGGGATCGCCATCGGGGCAGGAACCGACGTAGCGGTGGAGGCGGGGCACATCGTGCTGGTCCGGTCGGACCCCCGGGATATCGTCCGGATCCTCACCCTCTCCCGGGCCACCTACCGGAAGATGCTCCAGAACCTCTGGTGGGCGGCAGGCTACAACATCGTGGCCATCCCCCTGGCCGCCGGGGTTCTGGCTGGGTGGGACATCCTCCTCACGCCCGCCGTGGGAGCCGTCCTCATGTCCGCCAGCACCGTCATCGTGGCGCTGAACGCCCAGCTGCTTCGGCGGGTCGAGCTCTGAGGAGGGGAGCGGGGCGCCGGGTCGGACCGGAGCCCGCCTCGCACCCGCCCTCCTCCCCCCTTACGTTTCGTCATCCCCACCTCCCCAGGAGTTGAGATGGCCGAAGCGCAGGAGAAGGCCCGATCCAGGGTCCGCCGTTCCCATGCTGACACCGACGGTCCAACCCGACCGCAGGTGCCCTTGCCCTCCCACGCGGAGCAGGCCCGCACGCTGGTGAGCCAGGCCTCGGAGGGGTCGCTGGCCACACTCTCCCATCGGCGCCCCGGTGATCCCTTCGTCTCCCTCATGCCCTTCGCCGAAGAGGAGGAGGGCAGCCTCCTCTTCCTGGTGAGCAACCTGGCGGTCCACACCCGGAACCTGGACGGCGACCCCCGGGCCTCCCTCCTGGTCCGGGAAGCGGAAGCCGGGGACCGGGACCCCCTGGGTCTGGCCCGGGTGACGCTGGTGGGAGGCACCGCCCGGGTGGGCGCGCCTGAGCTCGAGATGGTCCGATCCCGCTACCTGG
>SL_3KL_010_SEDDRAFT_10001524_pt1 | contig 21125 bp, 24 predicted proteins | sample SodLakKL_010_SED_2_FD_10381 | JGI IMG/M metagenome (IMG submission 10381) | reverse complement strand
AGTGAATAGTTAAAAAAAGAACTTATGGTAAGAACTCACCCTAGTTTTGGCACCACAACACTAAAATACATCAACGGTGCTATTCATTTTATGGCAAACGATGTTGGTAAATCTTTGGGATATTCAAATCCAAATAATGCAGTTAACGCACATTGCAGGTTTACCCTGACTCAGGGTATACCTCATCCACAGTCCGTGGACAAAACACCAGAGGTTAAATTCATCACCGAATCAGATGTGTGCCATTTGGTATGGAAATGGTCCGGTTTTAAAATCCGAATACAGGAACCATACCGTTCATTTATGAAAACATGAACAAAAGAACCATTTTAGCCAGAACAGTGGTAATTTATGAGGAGCCCTGGTGTGTGGCCAAGGATTGGAATATGAAAAACCCTCTAAAATGTATGTCAGACTTGATACGGACGAAAGGTCAAGCAAAACCCTCCAATTTTGAGGGTCTTGGTAAGGGTATAATCATTACCCAACCTGGCCTATCCATAAGTTGTCTAATGAGAGCTGGACCTCAAAGATCATAACACTGTTATTATTCCAGCCGATCGGGCTGCCTGCACAAAATCATGGTAGGTACCGGGAAGCGTTGTTTTTTACCTACTTGTCCGCCAGATATCTGCAGACCATCAAAAAAATGACCACTTCCAGCACAACACAGTTACCAGGGTATAGTCCATCATCAGCCTCTTTTTACCCCAGGAAAAAAATGACCTTTAATCTATCTCCAAAATCTGTTGTTGGCCCTGATGTCCATGGCTAAAGGAATAAAGTTGGAATTTTTTCCACCGGCCGGCAAAAAATTTTCATCTTGAACGTAGATTAAAGAAAGGCGGGTGATCATTAAAGAGGAGCCCTGGTGGGTAGTCAAAGATGTATGCACGGCTTTTGGAATTGTTAACCATAAAGATACTATTAATGCTTTGCGTAAAAATTATGAATTAATTGGGGTAGATACCGATTGGGTAGTTTCAACCTACCCAATCCAGGATGCCCTTGGAAGAATGCGAGACACAAACATCGTCAGAGAAGCAGGTGTGTATACGTTAGCCTTCCAATCAAGAAAGAAGCTTTAAGATTCCAACACTGGGTGACTTCAGAGGTACTGCCCTCCATCAGAAAAACCGGTGGGTATGTTCAGCCTTAACCTGCACCAACTTAAATCCTGACCGGCCGGTAAAAAAATTATTACATCCGCGGAATAAACTAACCTCTCTATGTTAGAGGAGAGACTTTTTCAGATCAGTGCCGGCAAATCTGAAAACGATCAAACCTCACGATTTATGAAGGATCATATCTGGTCTTTAAAATAAAAAACAGGAGGAATGTATTTATGAATTATGCACGTGAAAAAACATATTCGATAGGAGATGCAGCCGAGATGATCGGAGTTACCCAAAGGCAGCTGCGCAACTGGGAAGATAGTGGGTATATACCACCCTTGGATAGAGTCATATGTGGTGTCCGCAGCTATAGAAGGTGGAAGTTACACGATTTAGAACTGGCAAAGCTCATTAAAAAATATCTTGATGAAGGGTTTCGATTACCGGCGGCAGCGGAAAAAGCCAGATCAGAGCTTAAAGAAAGGGGGGCAAAGTACAATGCGTAAAAGCCGTAAAAAAGAAGCGGAAGAATTTTGCCCGTTTATTAATCAAAACTGCATCAATACATGCGGTGTCTACGACAAATACTTAAATGGATGCAGCATCAGGATAGGGGCATACAATGTCTACAGGCTGACTCAGGCCATAAAAGAGTGGATGGAACACGAAGAAGAAAACTAAGGATTCAAAAATAGCCCGTCATTTTTTTTGGCGGGCTGAACAAAAAATATTAGGAGGAATTAATGTAAATGGATAAATTATATTGCCCTGTAAAGGGAGCATCATGTTTAAAAATAGATTGTGCTTTCTATTATGAAAAAGAATCCAGGTGTGTGATTATAAAAGCCTGCGAAATATTCGAAGGCCTTCAAAAGGTGTTACATGATCAAAACAGCAGTCAAATGGAGATGATCGACCTTTTAAACATGGTAAATGCCCAGGCAGATTAAGTGAATACGGGTTCTTAGATACACCTTTCCCCCTTGCCGTAGATAAATTCGATGGTAAGGGGGATACAACGGAGGCCTGGCTTTATCTGGTAAGAGTCTGATACAAAGCCAATGATAATGATCATTCGGCTTCCTGCTTTCTCCGATATGCCTGACCACAAGTGCCGGAACAATAAATTCTTTCAGACAAGGTCTTCTGCAGGAAAAACTTCCCACAATTGACACAACGCTTTATTTGATTAGGCGCAAGATCATAGTCTGTCAAAAGATCTATAAATGCAAGGTCTGCAAGCCGCTTTTCGACTCTGAGGTCAAACTCTTCAGTTTCTTTGATACCGTTGGGAACAAAAACATCCACAGTCTCATTTCTTTCCATATCGATTGTAATGTAGCGTTTTCCAGCTAAACCCGAATAGAGGTCAAAGCGTTTAAAGGCCTCCGGCTTGTCCAAATTTCCGGATATTTCATCTTTTTCATAATTCTCGATTATCGTTTCGACCTTGCCTTTGAGATACATGCGGATTTTTTCGAAGAATTTTCTTTGTTCTTCCAAGTTGCCCGAACTTGCAGTGGCAGTGATTTTCCTGTTGTAGGACCAGCTTTTTAAAGGATAATCGATTAATCCCTCATATTTTTCTCCAGCATGCGTCACAAAGTAAGTGTAGTCCCCCATAATTGCCACAAAATCTCTTTCTGGCATATTTGGCAAGTCTGAATTTAAAAAATCTAAAAGTTTTTCTAAAACTGTTTTTGCAATATTTTTCATATGTTACCTTAAGTTTTTGTAGTTAATGTTATAAAATGTTAGCGACATATGTTGACATTAGTAATATAGTTCTTACATTTAAAAAATTGGGAATGTTGCCGACATTTCGATATGATTTTATCTTGGAGCAACAAAGATGTCAAACGGTTTTTATGCTGCAAATGGAAAGAAGGGAGGTGAAAATAAAATTATAAAGGGCTCCAACTGCAGAACTGTCGGAGTCGTGTGGCGCACAATGGATTCACAATAAGGGGTCTTCCGGAGAGTTAACCGGCAATAGGTGCGCCTTATTAAAAAAAGGAGGTAAAGGTGAAGATTGGAAAATTTAATAGAAAATTTGGGAAGGACGTTGTCAACAAGAGAGGTTGCTGATTTATTTGGAATTGACATCAAGACAGTAAGAAAATATCATAAAGAACTTGGGGGATTGCGCTTGGGTCGCCGTTACCTGTTCTTTGAAAGAGAGGTTTTATATGCCGTACAAGAAGGGGCAAAAATGGATAGCCCAAGTGAAAAAGAATGGAAAGAAGAAACAAAAGAGGTTCCTGACGAGGAAGGAGGCGTTGGCTTGGGAACTGGATATGAACCGAAAAATGGAGCAAGGCCTTCAGGAGATGGACGATGCACCGAAAGCTCAGGAAGAAGTGAACAATATCCCACAACAAATTATGGTGGAGGAGACCCACATAATGTGTTTGGGCCAATGGGCTAATAAATATCTTGATTATGCAAAGTCCATGTTTGTTGAAAAAACATACAAAGAGAAATGCTTGGCTTTCAGGTTGTTTTTCAAAAATATAGACCCGGTGCTAGCGGTGGATGAGCTTAAGCCTGGAAATGTCCTAAATCATCTTGTAAAACAAAAAGATAGCCGTAGCGGAAACGCAGCTAATAAAGACCGTAAGAATTTGCTGGCCGCCTGGAACTGGGGAATGAAGTACATGGACCCCCCCTTGCCAGGGCCAAATCCTTTTCTGGTTCAGAGGATGCCTGAAAAGAAACACCCGCGATATGTCCCACCTGAAGAGGATTTTTGGAAAGTGTATGAAGTTGCTGAAGGCCAGGACCGGGTGATGCTCTTGTCTTTTTTGCACCTGGCTGCACGTCGGGGTGAAATTTTCCGCATGGCTTGGGATGATGTTGATTTTGGAAATAATCAGATACGTTTATGGACAAGGAAACGAACAGATGGCTCATACGAATGTGATTGGCTACCGATGACAAAAGAATTGAGAGGGGCTCTGAGATGGTGGTGGGAAAATAGGCCTATTAAAGACCAAGCGCATGTTTTCCTATGCCTTGACGAGACAGCATTTACAAAAGAGTACTACGGAAAACCCTTTGAAAAACGTCAGCACTTTATGCGTAGGATGTGCGATAAGGTCGGAGTCAAGCATTTTGGATTCCACAGTATCAGACACCTGACATCACACTTATTGCACAATCTTGGCTATGGGATTCAACACATTCAGCCCATTTTGCGCCATAAGAGCCCACGTACTACAGAAATTTATTTGAGAAAACTAGGATTGACAAGTCTTAGAAGTGTTATGGAAAGTTTACCTTATAATTCACAAACTGAGGCTGAAATAATTTCCTTCGAAAATAAAAGGGCCGTCAGTGGGCCGTCAACCGGGCCGGCAGGCATGAAAATTGGTTAAGACAACTTTTTGACACTTTCTAACTTATTAATTTTATTGGTGATCCCACGGGGAATCGAACCCCGGTTTCCGGCGTGAGAGGCCGGCGTCCTGGACCGCTAGACGATGGGACCATAGCTTTTTATTGTTTATAAGCTCGGAATAATAAAGAAAAGTGTAACAGGTGTCAATGATTATTTTGACTCGATATCTGTAATTTGGGGTGTTTTTCCTTTTCTGTAACCTATTGCAAAATAAAGGATAGGGCCGATGAAAGGCGTCAAGGTTATAATACCCCAAAGCGCTTTTTGTTTTATGCTGTCGAAGTCTTTCCTGGCGATGTCCAAAATAGCGTAGCAAGTGAGCAGAAAAAAGGTAACTCCGGTGCCAATGACAATAAGAGTAAAATTATCCATTATTTCTCTAATAGCTCCGAAATGGTTAATACGGTATTCACATAATAGCTGCTTCTGTTGTAGGCAAAAATTGCCTTTTCAGCCTCTTCCCGGGTTATTCCGGGTTTCCATCCGAAGGTTTTCAGATAATTGGCCACACTTGCAATAGCATCCTCGTGGGTGAAAAGGTCGATTCGGCCGTCATGGTTACCGTCTTTGGCGTATGCCAGTATGCTTGTGGGTAAAAATTGAGCAATACCAATAGCGCCCGCATAAGAGCCATATATGGATAATGGGTCCATGTTTTCCCGTTCGGTATATTCCAAAAAGGCTTTGAGCTGACCATAGGCCCAATTCCATCTTCTATCGGCTTGCTTTTCAAATTGTTCCCGGGAAAGCCGTCTGGGGTTTGAAATATTTTCGAAAAGGATATTTCTTCGCGCAGGATCTTTTAAAGATGCCATTGTAGCAAGGGTATTGAAAGTGGGGCTGGTACCCGTAAAAGTTCCCAATCGGGTTTCCACCATTAAAATCGCCGTGATTACATTTTTGTCAACCCCATATTTTTTTTCAGCTTCAACGAGGAGATCCTTATGTTTCTGAATATATTGCAGAGCATTTTCAATGGATTCCGTTGTGGTAAACTGATCATAATTCAAGCGGGCTTCACTGTGGACAAAAAAAAGTGAAACACTTCTGAAGGCCGGTTCGACCCTCGGATCATCTAAAATTTGATCGATTTTGTTCTGATCAAAGCCATCCTGTAGAAGAAGACTTCTCACCGGAGCAAACGGCGAATCCCCGGACAATGCATGCGCCGGAAAATAGGGTACTGCTGAAATTGTAAAGGTGATAAGAAAAACCATGATCAGCCAATGTAAAACAGAGAATTTATATATAGATTTTGCCATTTTTTTCCTGTCAGGTAGTTTACCACTGTTAAAATGAAAAGAGCGCATCAACTCCACTCTTGTTTAATGTTTTTTATAATACTCACACGCCTAAAGCAAGAATAAAAATTTGAACCTCGCACAACCATTTGATCCATGGTATCATATGCGATTACAGATCAATTTGAAAAAGAGTGGAGGAGAGCGGAATGACGGAAAAAACTTGAACATCGTCTGATTAGGTATGAGATTTGATCAAAGTTTTATTTGAATCCGGAAAGTCGATATGAAAAGAAACGCCAGGACAATTTTTATATGTCAAGAATGTGGATACCAGTCTGCCAAGTGGATGGGTAAATGTCCTGATTGTGGAAAATGGGACAGTTTTGTTGAAGAAGCTTTTGAAAAGGGAACATCTTCAAAGATCAAGTCCCGTTTTTCTCTTGAGCAAAATGAACCTGTGCCTATTGATTCGGTAGCATCTGAGGACCACCGGCGTTTGCTTACCGGCATTCTTGAGTTTGATCGGGTTTTGGGCGGGGGATTGGTTTACGGATCTTTGGTGCTAATCGGAGGTGATCCGGGTATCGGCAAGTCCACTTTGATGCTCCAGGCCCTTCATGGCCTTGCATCAAGGCAGCACCGTGTGCTTTATGTTTCCGGGGAAGAATCTGTCAGCCAGTTGAGCCTGAGAAGCAAACGGCTCAAAACTTTTACCCGGCAGCTTTATGTGGTGTCCGAAGTGGAACTGGAAGCTGTATTTTCAATGGTTGACAAGCTGAAACCGGAAGTGCTGGTGATTGATTCAATACAGACTATGTACAATGGGGATCTGGCTTCTCCTCCAGGATCGGTCAGCCAGGTCAGGGAGTCTGCCATGCGTCTGATGATCATGGCCAAAAAAAACAATATTCCTACATTTCTGGTAGGTCATGTTACCAAAGAAGGAGCAATTGCCGGACCAAGACTCCTGGAGCATATGGTGGATACGGTCTTGTATTTTGAAGGGGACCGAAACCACATTTTCCGGATATTAAGGGCGGTCAAAAACAGGTTTGGATCAACCAATGAAATCGGCGTTTTTGAAATGAAAGAAAAGGGGCTTGAAGAGGTAAAGAATCCATCGGCAGTGTTTTTATCCGAGATGCCAGAAAATGCACCGGGTTCGGTGGTTACAGCTAGCATGGAAGGTACCAGGCCGATTCTTGTAGAAATTCAGTCTCTTGTTACCAGCACAAGTTTTGGAACACCCCGCAGGACAATTTTGGGCCTTGATCAAAACCGCGTTGCACTCCTGGCGGCTGTGCTGGAAAAAAAGCTCGGCATGCATCTTATGGGCCATGATATCTTTATGAATGTAGCCGGCGGTGTCAAAATCGATGAACCTGCTATTGATCTGGGAATTGCAGTGGGCGTTGCATCGGCCTTTCTTGACCGGTCGCTTCCGGGTGGAAGTGTCATGATGGGAGAAATTGGGCTAACCGGTGAAATCAGGGCCATCAGTCATTTGGAGACGCGAATTTCCGAAACCATGAAGATGGGGTTTAAACGCTGCATTGTCCCGGAAAGCAGCTTAAAGCGCATGACGCCCTCGGAAGGCATTGCGGTTATCGGTGTAAAATCACTTGCTGAGGCTATGGAATATCTTTTCTGAGAATTTATAGAGGCTTGACTTGAGGTCATAGTTAAGGTTAAAAATATTTTCAAATGAAACCAAAAAAAAAATGGGAGGACCACTACTCCAGAAAAGCGAAGAAAGAGGATTTTCCGGCCAGGTCGGTTTACAAACTCCAGGAAATCCAGAAAAAATTTCGAATAATCAAAAAGGGAGATGTTGTTCTGGATCTTGGCTGCAGCCCGGGGTCATGGCTTTTGTATACCTCAGAGCTTGTAGGAGCGGAGGGCTTTGTTGTCGGTGTAGATATCAAACCGGTTGAGGTTAACATTGCCTCAAACGTGAAGGTCATCACCGGTGATATCTCCAGGGACGGCATCGGCTTGCTGGCACCTTTGGAAAAAGAGTATAATATTATTTTAAGCGATATGGCCCCGGCAACTACGGGACGAAAGGATGTGGATGCTTATAATTCTTTCAGCCTTTGCAACGATGCACTGCAGATTGCGCGGTCTTTTTTAATGCCCGGCGGCAGTTTTGTGTGTAAGATATTTCAGGGGCCCGATTTTATAGCTTTGGCAGATGAAATGAAAAATATGTTCAGAACTCAAAAAAATTTTAAGCCTAAAAGCAGCCGAAAGGCCAGCAAGGAGATATATTTGATTGGGATAGGAAGGAAATAGGAGGATGGAATATGTCAGGTCACAGTAAATGGTCAACTATCAAGCATAAAAAAGGTGCGGCAGATGCCAAAAGGGGCAAGGTTTTTACGAAATTGATCAAAGAGATTACAGTTGCGGCTCGCATGGGCGGCTCAGGAGATCCGGACGCCAATCCAAGGCTACGAACCGCAATAGCCGCTGCAAAAGCCGAAAACATGCCCAAAGACAATATCGAGCGGGCTATTAAAAAAGGTACCGGAGAACTTGAAGGGGTCAATTATGACGAAAGCATTTATGAAGGTTATGGACCGGGAGGTGCTGCCGTACTGGTTGAGTCTCTGACCGATAATAAAAACCGTGCCGTAGCGGATATTCGCCACATTTTTGCCAAATGTGGCGGGAATATGGGCGAAAACGGCTGCGTTGCATGGATGTTCGATAAAAAGGGCTATTTATGCGTTGCTAAACAGGCTGTGGATGAAGACCGGCTCATGGAAATTGCTCTGGAAGCGGGTGCCGAAGATATCAGGGAAGATGGAAAGCAATGGGAAGTGATTACCGAGCCCGAGGATTTTGAAAAGGTCAAAGCGGCATTGGATGAGGCATCAATTGAATATAATGATGCCGAAGTGACCATGCTTCCCAAAAACACCACCAATGTTACCGGCAAAGGGGCTGAACAGATGGTCAGGCTGATGGAATTGCTGGATGATTGTGAGGATGTGCAAAAGGTATATACCAATGCGGACATTCCGGATGAATTTGTCAATGCCGCCTGAAATATGATAAAAATAACCGCACCAAGTTATTTTTCGGCCTTTTTGCCGGAAATTACAAAGACAACATCTGTTTGACAGCACTGAGTGCCGGCTTCCGAATATCTTCGGGTACTTTTACCTGAGGAGACATTGTTTCAAGGCTTTTCAAAATGTCTTCAAGGGTGATTTTTTTCATATCCCGGCATTCCATGGAAATGCTTGCTGCATAAAATTGTTTTTCGGGGTTTGCTTTTTTCAAAGGGTAAAGCAGGCCAACTTCAGTTCCCACGATAAAAGAATTGTGGCTGGATTTGGATGCATAGGCAAGCATTCCCGAGGTGCTGGTGACCACATCCGCCAACTTGAGTACCTCCATGCGGCATTCGGGATGAGCCATAAAGATGGCATCAGGATGTTCCTCTTTGACCATGCGGACGCAATCGGCAGTAAGCAAGTCGTGATAGGGGCAATAGCCCTGCCAAAAATGAATTGTTTTTTCCGTTTGTGACGCTGTGTAAAGAGCCAGGTTTCTGTCCGGCACCATGAGAATTTCGTTTTCATCCAGACTGTTGACCACCTTTACCACATTTGCAGAAGTGCAGCAAATAGTGGATAATGCCTTGACTGCTGCCGAGGAATTAACATATGTGACCACCGGAATGGTTTTTTTTGAAGACGACAGTTCTTTGATTTTATAACTCAGAGCATCAGGGGTGACCATGTCTGCCATGGGACAACCGGCATCACGACGAGGCAGCAGGACGGTTTTTTCCGGCGATAATATCGATGCGGTCTCCGCCATAAAATGTACACCGCAAAAAACAATAACGTCTGCATTGGTTTGTGCGGCCTTACGGCTCAGCTCAAGGGAGTCTCCACAAAGATCGGCAATATCTTGAATTTCGGGTGGCTGGTAATTGTGAGCAAGAAGTATGGCGTTGCGTTTTTTTAGAAGCGCTTTAATTTCATTTTCCATATGAATAAATTTTCTCCTGTTGCCTATTCCATTTCCAGAATATCGACGCCCTTTGGAATAGCGAATTCAAAAGTATCATCCTCAAATTCCACATCAAAATTGTAGTCGGTCATCCAAATCCGGGTTTCATCCTCATATATATTATAAGTCACAATGCTTTTAATAACATAATTTTCGGGGTCAACAACCAGGAAAATGGCGGCCAAATCCATCGTTTGCTCTTCCGGATAAAGCCTCAGATAGTAGTCATCCTTTTCTGATATGTCAGTAGTTTCCAGAAAAACCGAAAATTTATCCCGAAGCAGTTTCATGTCCGATAAAAAGCCGGCGCCTTTACCGTCTTTGAAAAGGGCAGGGGCGTGGCCCACCATGACCTGATTGTCTTCAGGACGATAAATCCACAATTTATCACCATCGGTGATAATGATCTGGGGGTCCGGGGAATAATATTCCCATCGCATCATACCCGGACGCTTGACCTTAATTGTTCCTGTGGCTGTGTCGCTTATATTCATGGCTTTTATGGTTGATTGTTGGATGAAGTTTGCTGAAAATGCGGGTGTTGAATAACGTTTTTCAATGCCATCAAGAATTGTTTCAACCAGCTCATGGGATTGCACCTTCGAGTTGGTTTCGCGTTTGACTATATCCTGACTGAAAGCCGGTGCCCACAGTAAGATGATTGTTGAAAATACCAACGTTACAATAAGGTGTTTAATGCTCATATATTTATCCTGTTTATTTTTTTCTGCCCCTCTGCGCCCCGAGTGTAACCTGTTTGTGTGAACTCCGGTCTTTTGCAGGCACGGATTTATCCGCAAAACGTAAAACCGTATTTGGTTGACACATCTGTTTTTCAGGTGAAACGGCTTGCAGCCGGTCAAGCGAAAGTACAACTTTCGCACTCCAGCCTTACGGATTTTCAATTCATTTCACGCAAACAGGTTACACTCCTGCCCCTATCCCACCAATTGAGAGTAATACTTGCTCATCGAATAATAAAGCACTTTTCACTAACGCCCTAAAATAACCAGTTTATGATTAAAGTGCAAGCAATGATTCAGCTTTTTCTCTTTGCCTTGAAAATGCGGCGAGCTTGAATTTTCTACTCAAATTTTATTCTTGCATTAGCTTTTTCGATATTATAGAAAATAGCAGGTATTTGGTGAGAGGGGAAAATATTATGAAACAGGAAAGCCATATCATTCAGTGTAAAGCGTGCGGGGCAAAAAACCGGATAACCAAGCAAAACTTGGGTTTGAAGGCTAAGTGCGGAAAGTGTGGTGAACCTCTCGATACCACACAAAAGAAGGACACTTCGGAAAACGGGGGAAATATTTATCTGGTTCGGTGCTTGTCCTGTCATGCAAAAAACCGCGTACCGGAAAGTAAAATGGATGAAAAGGTCAAATGCGGTAAATGCCACCAGCCTATTGAAACTTCGGGACTTATGTCGGGGCGCTCCATAATGGTTTCCGATCGTGATTTTGATATTAAGGTCTTAAAGTCGCCTGTACCGGTCCTTTTTTTCGCATTTGCCAATTGGTGCCCTTCCTGCCGGGCTGTTATACCCGTTGTGGAAGAATTGGCCCGTGAATGGAAAGGAAAGGTTCGGGTCGCCAAGCTCAATGTGGATCAAAATCCGGTAGTTGCGGACCGTTTCAATATTATGAGCGTGCCGACAATCATTGTTTTTGATGACGGCCAGGCAAAAGACAGGCTCACCGGAGCTGTACCCAGGCTTCAGATTATGGAAAAAATGTCACCCTATGTTTAGGCACCCGGATTAAGGTAAACAATTGCTGCCAAACGGTATTCGGATATGATCACATACACGCAGACTATTGGGCCAACAGGTTTGGAATCTAAATGAGAATTGCTTTTTTTTCGGATGTTCATGGAAACATGGATGCGTTCCATGAGGTTTTAACGGATATGGATAAATGCCGTATCGATGCCATGTATTGCCTGGGGGACAATATCGGATACGGACCGGAGCCGGAAAAAGTACTTCTTCTGTTGAGACAGGGAACAATACCATCGGTTCTTGGCAACCATGAAATGGCCTGCCTGGACCCTTCCACACTCGACTGGTTCAATCCCGCGGCAAAAGAGTCATTGAAAAAAACCATTCAAATGCTCTCCAAAGAATCCCTGGAATTTCTTTTCGGTCTGAAAAAATCCATGGTTTGTCATGGATGTCGGCTGGTTCACGGATTTCCCCCGGATTCCCCCATAACCTACCTGTTTCAAGTGTCAAGAAAAAGCATTTTCCGCTACATGGCCCAAATGGAGGAACGCATATGTTTTATAGGACACACTCATGAATTGAAATTAATAGAATTTGACGGAAAAACATGCATGCGCAATTCTCTTAAAAAAGGAATTCTGCCCCTCAAAGAGCAGAGCCGGTATATCATTAATATCGGAAGTGTAGGTCAGCCCAGAGATGGAGATAACCGCGCCAAGTATGTCATCTGGGACACCATCCGGGATGACATTGAAGTTCGATTTGTTCGCTACGACATAAAGAAGGTAGTGGATAAAATTTTATCAGCCGGATTTCCTGAAGTCCACGCCAGGAAACTTCGTTAAGGGATTTTTGGAGATATGTAAAGTGAGAATTGGGAAATACAAAGTATGCGGCTTGCTGGGCAAGGGAGGTATGAGCCGGGTGTACAAAGTGGAAGTCCCTGTAATTGAAAAGATTGCGGCGCTTAAAATGCTTTCTCCTGCTCCAATTCTTGCAGAACTTATGGATGCCGGCAGAGTGGAAAAATTATTTACCAGCGAGGCCAGAATTATGGCAGGCTTGCGTCATCCCAATATTGTCGATGTGTGGGAGTTTGACGAAAGCGATGGCAAGCTTTTTTACATCATGGACTATTATTGTAACAACCTGGGGGTGATAATCGGAGAGAGCTATCGAACTGAACAACCTTCAAGAGTAATCCGTTTGGACAAAGCCATCCATTATACCCGCCAAACACTGTCGGGACTTGCCCGACTTCACCATGCCGGAATTATTCATCGTGATATCAAACCTTTTAATATTCTTATAACAGAGCATGACACCGTAAAAATAAGTGACTTCGGTTTATCCAAACTTCGCGGAGAAACCTTTGAAGGGCCGTCAAACCTTAAAGTGGGCTCGCCCTATTATGCGGCACCGGAACAGGAAGAAAGTGCCGATGATGTAGATTTTAGTGCGGATATTTATCCGGTCGGCATTATGCTTTATCGAATGCTCACAGGCCGGATTCCCCCGGAAAACCGGGCGCTGATTAAAATGCCGAGTCATTTTAACCCGGACTTGGATGAAAGCTGGGATCGGTTTATTGCCAAAGCCATAAGTATTGAAAAAAAGGGGCGTTTTAAAGAAGCTCAGGAAATGATTGACGAGCTTGAAGCGCTTGCGCTTGCATGGGAGAACAAAAAAGAAAAGTTATGCACAATTTCCGATATTGACCAGGCGAAGAAAATCCCGCTGACAATATCCGGCATAAAGCCAGGGGGGCTTCGCCGGGAAAGTGTTAAAGTTTGTCCTTCACAAGCCAGGGTAACTTTTAATCTCGATAATCTGCGACGCCCTGAAGAATATGTGCAAAACGATTTTATTCAAAATAATCAGGACACCATCACGGATAAGGCCACGGGCCTGATATGGCAGCAGTCGGGTTCGGCTTACCCCATGACATGGCATGAGTCCAAAAAATACATTTCAGGCCTCAACAAAGCTAAATTTGCCGACCATGATTGCTGGAGACTTCCGACTATAGACGAACTCATGTCGTTGTTGACTCCTACTCCCCACGGGGAAGCTTTTTGCATACCACCGCTTTTTGACCTGACGCAGAAATGGTTGTGGAGTTGTGATTTACGCTCCTTCATGGCTGCCTGGTATGTCAATGTGGAATTGGGATTTGTTGCATGGCATGATTTCAGCGGGTTTTATTATGCAAGAGCCGTTTGCTCTCAAAACTGAGGTTCCGGAAAAATTCTGGCATTAATTATTTTTTGCAGCGCACCTTGATAAACTGAAATGTAGTGGTTCCAATATCGATGGTATCAAACTCGCTCAGGCGAATGGTATTTTTGACAGCCTCATGGTTGACTTTTGGTCTTGCATAACCCGATACATAACTCAGATAATACCCGTCCTTTCTTTTGTTGATGGTAAAGCTGGTTTTGCCCACCATTAATCCTTTTATGACGATATCAGAGGATGGATTTTTACCTGCCAGGATCAGTTTTTTGTTCAACTCGATTTCTCCAACACCTCCTTGAAGATACGCCAGGGCTCCCATATGTTCATCTTCATCCACCAAGGCCATTTCCATGTTTTCCGGATTTTTGAAAGAAGGGTTTCCTGAGGGATACTGGTTTATCCCCATGGTTTGGTTTTTGATATGTTTATCATTCAGGACTTTTTGCTCATCTTCGGTATAAGCAAAAACGAGGACGTGCCTGCCAATGCTGATGTTGTCGCCATGGTTGAGCCAACAGGTTGAAATTAAGGCTTCGTTGACAAGGGTTCCATTTTTACTCTTTAAATCAGTAAGCAGGTAATTTTCCCCCACAAAATCAAGCCTGGCATGATGGCTTGAAACAGCAAGGTTTTCAATGATAACTTGATTGTTTTTTCCTCTGCCGATATTGATCGTTATTCCTCGTTTAAAACGAAAACGTTTTAAATTTTTATCTTTGAATCTCAAAGTCAGTGTCGGCATTACTGAAAATCTTTCCCTGAAGCTGATTATAGGTGACTGGCATTTTCCAACAGCCTTTGAACCTGAAAACTTTTTACCAGTCATTTTATATCCAAAAGAAAATACCGGTGTCAAATCAAAACAATACATGATAGGCTTAATTGCTAAGTCGCCATTATATTTACTTTTATATCTCTTATCCGTTACAATCAAGATCCTTTAAAATCGCGAAAAAAGGAGAATATCATGATTGGAAAAACCATTGATCAATTAAAAGTAGGCGATTTTGCCGAATTTGGCAAAACAATATCCGAATCAGACATATATCTTTTTTCAGGGATAACCGGAGATTTTAACCCGGCTCATATCAATGAGGTATATGCAAAAAATACGTATTTTAAGAAAAGAATTGCCCCCGGAATGCTTTTAGCTGGTTTTATTTCATCAGTTCTGGGCACTTCCTTGCCCGGACCCGGAACCATTTATATAAAACAGGAACTCCGATTTTTAGCCCCTGTACTAATAGGCGATACCGTAACCGCACGAGCAGAAGTCGTTGAACTGATACCTGAGCGAAACCGTGTACGCCTGAAAACAGTTTGTTTAAATCAGACAGGTCAGTACGTGGTGGATGGCGAAGCTGTGGTGAGCCCCCCAAAAGTGTAGGTGCGAATTGATTCGCACTGCTGAGTAACGCACACCGCCGGGTTTTGTTTTTTTGGCATCAGTTTATACAAACGCCTCTGTGCGAATGAATTCGCACCTACAAGTAAACCCAAATGCGATGGTGTCAACCTGTAGGTGTGAATTCATTCGCACTGCTGAGCTACACACACTGCCGGGTTCATTATTGCTCAATTTGCTTGAGGCTTACTGGGTTTCTTTTGGAATAAAGGTTTCTTCCATTTTAGCAAAACCATCATCCACTGCCTTTTTAAAATCATCCCTCGATTTTTTATAAAATTTGAAAGCTTCATCCATCGCCTTCTTGTTCTCTTCAGGAATCATCGGCATCTGTGTGATAAAGCTGTCTATCATTTTTTCAGTTTGCTCGAAGACCATGTTCATAGCGTGGTATGAATTTTCAAAAAGACTTCTTTGAAAAGAGATCATTTGTTTGGCCATTTTTTGCATTTCCATAGTTTTTTCCTCCTGATGAAAAGTTAAATAGAACCCCTATAGAGGTGGTTAAATCGATTTTTGTTGTTTGCCGGAAAATAAGAATGATAAGCAATTTTTAGCTTAAAAGGCGATGTTTGTCAAGAAAAATGATGCAGTGCACAAAACTTTTTTCGCTTATGTAAAGGTGCTTTTTTTAATTTTAATCGGATCTTGAAATTAAAAAAAAAGTTTACTATAAATCCTTTATTCTCTTGAAAATCAAATAACACTTGCGAACCCGGGAGGTTTTTAAATAAATGGATCAAGGATCAGAAAAAAATCAGAAGACAGAAACCATGGATCCGGCAAAAATGTATGAACTATGGTTGAAAGCCGCCACGAATTTTTGGGAAAACCTGGCCCGTATGCCGGCGGGCGAAAATGACATGTTCAAATTTTTCTCACAGCACCAAAAAGGATCATCGTATCAGGCACAGCAGGCATGGGAGAGAGGAGCGCAAATCGCCGCATCGTTTATCGCCATGCTCAGTGAGCCTGAAAATCTGGAAACTTTATTTAAAGCGACGGATACGGTTCCTGAATTTTTCATGAAAATATCCCGCCAGGTTTGGGAAGGGTGTCTGGAAACTCATAAAACCTGGGCCGAAAGTGCGGTGAGAATCGGAAAGCATGAAAAAGCTTATAATTTTGATGATATTGATCATGAGACATTCAATACAATAAGAAAAATATACGAAAAAGAATTTCAGCGGTATTTTTATATTCCTAAAATCGGTTTAACCCGGTACTCTCAGGAAAGAGCCAGTACGGCTATGGATAAGTATAATGTTTTTCAGACCGCGCTGAGCGAGTTTATTTATATGTTTTATGTACCCCTTGAAAAATCCATGGTAGTTATGCAGGAAAAAGTAAAGGAAATGGTAGAAAAAGGTGAAATAAAAGAAAATTACAAAGAATATTATTCCATATGGATTAAAATATTGGAAGAACACTACAGTGTGCTCCTGCAATCACCCGAATATACTGAGGTGATGGACAGGACCATCAAAGCGCTTGCTACATATCGCCAGACCCGGGATGAATTGACATATGATCTTTTAAAGAACTTGCCCATACCTACAAACCGTGAAATGGATGAATTATATAGGGAGTTTTATGAGCTGAAAAAAAAAGTACGGGAACTTTCGGTCAAGGTGGAAAATCAAAAATAAACGGTTTTGTTTTGGTAAAAGAGGAGGGCTTATGAGTCAGGCAAAGATCCCTGTGGATTCAATTTTAAGATATTTGGCCGAAAGCACTGAAGAGGCCAAGGAAAAATCTCAAAAGGCCTCAGAAGTTTTGCTGGGGGATTTGGATACGGACATTTCCCAGACACCTTATGAGATTGTATATCAGGAAGACCGGGTTCGGCTGAAATATTACAAACCGGAAAAAATTAAACACAAAATACCGCTTCTAGTGGTTTATGCGCTGATAAATCGTGAGACTATGCTGGATCTGCAGCCAGGCAGAAGTGTTGTGAAAAATTTTTTGGAAAACGGTATTGAAGTATATATGATCGATTGGGGATATCCCGGGCGGAAAGATCAATTTATTACTATCGGTGACCATATAAACCTTTATATGAACGACATGGTTGAATTTATCAGAAAAAAACATGATATTTCCAAAATCAACCTCATGGGAATCTGTATGGGGGGAACTTTCAGTGTCATTTACGCGGCATTGTATCCTGAAAAAATTAAAAATATGGTTACAACGGTGACACCCACCAATTTTGATACCGATCAGGGACTTCTTCACGTCTGGATGAAAAACACATCGGCAGAGCAAATGGGCCCGGTTTATGGAAATATGCCGGCAGATATCATGAATCTCGGATTCCTTTTGTTAAACCCCGCTCGTCTGATTATCGATAAATATATCGGTTTTATTCAAAACATGGACAATAAGACGTTTGTTGAAAATTTTGTTCGGATGGAAAAATGGATTTTCGACAGCCCGGATGTGCCGGCCGCCACTTTTAAGCAATTTATTGAAGATTTTTACAAAAAAAATCTGCTTATCAAAAATAAGCTTATAATCGATGGAAAACGGGTTGACTTGAAAAAAATAACCATGCCGCTTTTAAACTTTTATGGCAAGTATGATCATCTGGTTCCACCTGAGGCTTGTAATCTTTTGCCAAAAAAGGTTGGGAGCAAAGACGTTGAGGATATTTGTTTGGATACCGGCCATATCGGGATTTATGTCAGTTCGAAATGTCAACAGGCCTTTGCTCCTAAAATTTCACAATGGCTGAAAGAAAGAGAGGATGAAATGTGACGGATTTTTAGGTGACTCCAGCACTGGTCAGGTCTGAGTCAGGCATGCTTACGGGGGTTTATTTTTTACGCATCCGGTCACACATACGCCTCTGTGCGAATGAATTCGCACCTACAAGTAAAATCGTATTTACCCTTTTGATCCCAGGCGAAGGCCTCCATGGAGGAAATAAACATCCCCGGCCACGGCTTCGTTTTTATAAAGTTCTCCAACAAAAGAAGCAACNTCNTCAGGTTCTACAAGTCTTCCGATGGGCACCTGGCTCAAAATGCCCTCCAGTGCTTTCTGGTTCATGCCTTTGACCATTGGCGTTCCCACGTATCCGGGGGCGACTGCAACACACCGGATCCTGTCTGCGAGGCCCCGGCGGAAAAACTCGGCGGTGATCACTTTTGGCATAACCGACATGGCTGCTTTTGAAGAAGAATAGTTGATTTGTCCTGCGGTACCCAAAGAGCCGGTAGAAGATACAAGGCAGATCAGACCTTTGCAGTTGTTGTTGATCATTCGTTCCGCACATTCCCTGACAGTCAAAAAAACACCGGTAAGATTGATATCGATGACTTTCTGGAAAAAATCCAGGGGCATTTTCTTTTTGACTTTACCGGTCTCCTTGTCCGTGGAGACCATGAGACTGTCTTTGATAATCCCGGCAAACGGGGCTACGAGATTGATGGCACCAAATTTTTCTATGGCCGTGTCGGCAAATTTTGCATTGTCTTTTTCCTGCGTTACATCCATGACGACAGTGGCCACTTCGCCGTTCATTTTGAGGATTTCTTCTTCAGCTTCTTTTAAAGGCTTTTCATCTACATCGCCAAGAACCACTTTGCCGCCGTTTTCAACCCAGTATTTGGCCAACGACAGGCCGATACCTCCGCCCCCGCCGGTAATTACTGCTACGGAATTTTGTATTTCCAGCATGATTTTATTCCTCCTTTTTCATCGCTGATTCTTCATTCTGATCCTTTTGAAAGTATTGACCTACCGTATTCATCATTTCCATAAACTGTTCGCTTTGTTTTTCGATAAGATCCTGAAAAACCTTCACCGTTTCTCCCTGGTCGGCACTTTTTTCTCCCAGCAGCATTTGCAGATGACGAATGGTTTCTTCCTGATCGGCTGTTCTTTGTTTTAATTCTTCATATTTTTTTATAAGGCTGATATAATCTTCCTTGGGTACAACCCCCAGCAACTTCAGATATTGTCTCAAAGAATTCTGGAATTGTTCCGCGGCACTCTGCAAAGCCTTTGAGTAGTCAGGCGCACTTTTTTCAAGGTTTTCAAGGCCATAAAATTTTTTAAACATGTCTGACATTTCCTCAAAACCTTTAAACCCCTGACGGCTCAATTTTAAGAAATCTTCCATTTGTTTCCTGCACTTGGCTGCGTTCAGGAAAAAATTGCCCATAAATTCTAAATTCTTATCATCCACTTGGTTCCTCCCGAAAAAATTGCATGTCCATTGAAATGATCATGCGTTCTTTTCATCATCTTGTGTAAAATCTTTATTTTTTTCAGCCGGCTCCTCATTTTTTTCAGCTGGCTCCTCCACAGGAAATTCACGGTTTCTTGCCGATGACTTGTCGATCTCTTCGTCGAGATCCAGATGAAACCGTACGGGCCCCCGGCAGTTATGCCCAAAACAGGAGTGTAAAGAGCATTCTGATGTGGGCAGTGACCACGATGTGGCAATAGCCACATGCCCTTTGGGAAATGCTGCAACCTCTGCATTGACATAATCCACGGGCGCTAATGTCGTTTCCTTCTCGACGAGATCGTCATTGATACCATAACAAATGAGCCACTTAATGCCCTTTTCATCGACCCGTTTGAGATTGAGCTCACGGTCGAATAATTTTACCGGAAGTGTACCCTCCTTGGTAATGGGAATGTTGTATGAATCATAACTCATTTTCGTGATGGCCATAGGTAAATCGGTACGCTCATAGTTTAGCCAATAGTTGATGGCTGCCGCCGTTTTGCTGACTTTTTTCTTTTTGGATTTGCTTATACGTCCAAACATCATTAAATCCCGGTAATAGGCGGCGATCGGAGATTCATGCTCAATGCTTTTAAGCTTGTATATCCACCCCATTAGTTTTCCATCGGCCACCTTGTTGCCATTGGGAAGTACTTTGGTTCCATAGGCAAGATCCCTGAATCGCTTCGGAAGGCTGTTCAAAAATTTTGCCAGCCCCTCACTCCGGGTCCCATCCATGGGAGATACGCAAGTAATCAAGGCATCGACAACATTGTCGAGCTTTCCGCTCAGATAATTGCACACAACCATATAGCCGCCCTGGCAGTAACCGTTTAAGGTGACAGGCTTGGCGTTTCTTTCCACAATTTTTTCGCAGAAGTATTGGGTATCCAGGCAGTCATCTTCAGGAGTCATCAGTTGAAGAGCTTCTGTGGTTTCAATGTCTTTCATTATCCTTATATAGGTGGGAACACCCATATTGGAAAAACAGTGGGCATAACTTCGACCCTCATGGGGTAAAAATGCCAGAATGTTTGCTCCCAAAACGAAAGGCGGGATAATCAATATCGGTTTTTTGTTTTTATCGATTTTAATCGATTTATCCACCGGAGCCACCTGATACATATAAAAACGATCTGTCTCCGCTACCAGCTCATGTTCGCCCCGTTCAAAATGAAAACCATACTCCGGCTCAATATCAAGGATTGCCTGGGGAAAATCTTCGGCCACCAGCTTAATCAGGTCTGCCTGGCGAGCCAAAAAATCGTTGAGATTTTCACCTTCGTTGCGAATGAAAGGAAAAAAAGTTCTGAATACCGCGGCAATCGCGTTTTGCATTTCATATTCACTGTAATTGGAGATTGCTTTAATGCTGCTTTGAAAACCCCGGCTGAAAAGATTCATATTGAATTCAAGAAGATCCATGTAGGACTGAAAACTTTCCAAGGGAGGTGTTTTTAACAACTTTTTTTGTTCCGCTTCCCCAAAATAGAGTGTGGCCAGAAGGTAAGGGATGGTAAATTCATTGGAATATTTGGAAAATCCGGTATAATAATTCTGGATCATCTCAATTAAGCGAGAAAATGACTCCAGCTTTTTAACCGAGTTTAAGTCAAGTTCTTTTCCGTTCAGCATGCAATCAAAAGAAAACATTTCCTGTCTTTCTCCCCGATATATAATTAAGCAGGGCACCCCCGCGGCGATGGCCACGGGAGCACC
>SL_3KL_010_SEDDRAFT_10001523_pt1 | contig 21125 bp, 11 predicted proteins | sample SodLakKL_010_SED_2_FD_10381 | JGI IMG/M metagenome (IMG submission 10381) | reverse complement strand
CTGGATGATGCGATAGAGCGGTTCTGCAATCAGCTTTTCCTTACGGCGGTACACTTCATAGGCTCGTTCGATAACGTGATCCACAAGACCGTCTTCTCCCCATATCGCCCAGTTATCTCGATTAATATCAATTTCAACAGCGAGCAACCGCAAGATTTCGTCACGTAATTTTTCAAAATCTCCTGTTGGGAAATGTTCATAAACAACCGACTCAATCAGGTCTTCCAACATATCAAAAATATCGCTCTGAAGCTGATCGCCAATAAGTGCATGGCGCCTTCGCGAGTAAACCACTTTCCGCTGGTTGTTCAGTACATCATCGAATTCAAGCTGCCGTTTACGGATACTGAAGTTGTTCTGCTCCACTTTTTTCTGCGCACGCTCAAGCGATTTACTCACCCAGGGATGCTGAATCACCTCTCCTTCATCGAAATTGAGCTTGTCCATAATGTTGGCAATTCGGTCTGTTCCTCCAAAGAGAGTCATCAAGTCATCTTCAAGTGAAACAAAGAACTGGCTTTCTCCGGGATCGCCTTGACGTCCGGCACGCCCACGAAGCTGTAAGTCAATCCGCCTCGATTCATGACGCTCAGTTCCTAAAATTGCAAGTCCGCCTTTTTCTTTCACAGCGGGTGCCAGTTTAATATCTGTACCTCGTCCCGCCATGTTGGTTGCCACAGTAACAGCTCCGGGCTGCCCCGCATGGGCAACAATATCGCTCTCCTGAGCGTGCTGTTTTGCGTTCAGAACATTGTGCGGAATTTTGGACCGCTTCAGCATCCGGCTAATTGTCTCTGAGACATCCACACTGGTAGTACCTACCAGAACCGGCTGGCCTTTTTCATGAAACTCCTGAATTCTCTCGATGGTGGCTTTATATTTTTCACGTTTGGTACGAAAAATAAAATCTTCCTTATCATCACGGATGATTGGCCTGTTTGTCGGGATCACCGTCACATCCAGATTGTATATTTCGTTGAACTCTCCTTCTTCGGTAGCTGCAGTACCGGTCATCCCTGCCAGTTTATGGTACATCCTGAAGTAGTTCTGCAGCGTAATGGTTGCATAGGTCTGTGTGGCCGCCTCAACCTTAACATTCTCTTTCGCTTCGATGGCCTGGTGCAACCCATCGGAATATCGCCGCCCGGAGAGTACACGCCCGGTGTGTTCATCAACAATCTGAACTTTGCCGTCCTGAACGATATATTCTTCTTCACGCTCAAACAGGGTATAGGCTTTCAGCAACTGGTTTACAGTATGTATGCGGTCGCCACGCTCAGCAAAAAGGCGGTGCAGTTCGTTAAATCGTTTTTCGCGCTCCTGTTTTACTTCATTTTTAATCTCTTCAATCTTTTTGTTTTTATAATCGTCACTGAACTCTTCGTTCGATTCGACCACTTCAATTTTTTCATTCCGCATGGCCTCCATCTCTTCTTCGATATCGGACGTTTCAGTGCCAAGATCCGGAATCACAAAAAATTCATCGCCTTCTTTATCAGTAGTGATAAAATCGCGTCCTTTCTCAGTGAGTTCAATGGTTTTCTGCTTCATATCCACCGCATAGTAGAGGTATTCATCTACGAACGGCATTTGTTTGGCATTATCAGCCAGGTAGAAACTCTCTGTTTCCTGCACAAGCCGCTGATAATTGGCTTCCTGCATCATTTTACGGAACTTTCCGTTTTTCGGAAATCCTCGTTCTGCTCTGAATAGTGCAAGTCCGGCATCTTTTTCATTTCCTTCTTCGTAAAGTTTTTCCGCTTCGTTCACAAGAGCAGCGACCATTTTTTTCTGGGCATTCACCAATGCTTCCACCCGTGGTTTCATCTCTTCATATTTCTGTTGGCCGGTTGCCTGCGGAACCGGACCCGAAATAATAAGTGGTGTCCTTGCTTCATCAATCAGAATGGAGTCAACCTCATCAATGATAGAATAATGGTGCCCTCGTTGTACAAGCTGTTCTTCTTCAATCACCATGTTGTCACGCAGGTAATCAAATCCGAATTCGTTGTTGGTACCGTATGTAATATCAGCCCGGTAAGCGTTGCGGCGTGCTTCGGTATTGGGATCATAAAGGTCAATACAATCAACGGTCAGTCCGTGGAAATTGAAAATCGGTTCGTTCCATTCTGCATCACGCCGGGCGAGATACGTATTTACAGTAATTACGTGTACACCGCGGCCGGCCAGTGCGTTCAGGTATGCCGGAAAAATAGCTGCGAGTGTTTTACCTTCACCGGTTTTCATTTCAGCGATGCTGCTATTGTGCATTGAGATGGCACCCACAAGCTGTACATCGTAGGGAATCATGTCCCATTCAATTTCTGAACCGGCTACTTTCCATTTTTTACCAACAAAGCGGCGACAAGTGTCTTTCAGAACTGCATACGCTTCGGTCAGAATTTCCTCGAGTGTATCTTCGAGGATTTCAAGCCACTCCTCTTCAAGCTCTTCAAGCCGGTCAGAAAATTCCCTGCGATCTTCAAGTGTGATCGATTCATCATTTGAACCCATCTTCTCCTTGATGTCGGCAATCTGATCAGATACTTCCTGTGTTCTGTCTTTGATCAATTGTTTAAAACTTTCGGTTTTTTGCTTCAACTCTTCATCGCTCAGGCCCTTGATTTCATCTTCAAAACTTTTGATTTCATCAACTATCGGCCAGATTTTTTTCAGGTCTTTAGAGCTTTTGGTCCCGAAAATTTTGGTCAGGAAATTAGAAATTTGATCTAACATATAAGTAAAAGTCGTTTTTGGTTCAACTACACAAGTTACAGCTAAATCCGTCGTTGTTCAACAATAGCAGAAGGACGGCTCTGTTCTTCATCTCTGTTTTCAATTCAGAATTATAAAAAAATAAGATAAACAAGAAATGTGCCGAAGCCGCCACACAGAAAATTAACGTAATATTGGCAGAAAGATTGAGCAAAACCTCAGAGTAGAATTTCGAGATAAATTTGGGATTCGTATTTAGAAAAATTCTTCTTATTTTTGGAGTCTATCTAAAAATTGGATTTACGAATTTATTTTAATTAAATCAGGTCATGAAACGCACATATCAACCAAGTAAACGGAAGAGAGCGAACAAACACGGTTTCAGAGCAAGAATGAAGTCTAAAGACGGAAGAGCCGTGATTAATCGCCGAAGAAGGAAAGGACGGCATAAGCTCACCGTCAGTGATGAGAAAGGACCGAAATAGTCAGGATTCTCAAAAACCTGATTTCTCTTTACCGCGAAGTAAAATTCTTCGCGGAAGGCGAAACTTCCAACGCCTATTTGAAAAATCTACTGTGCTGAATTCTAACTCTCTCCAATTTCGATATCGTATCTATCAAAATCCTGATGAGGGCTGTTTTATCGGTTTTATCGCACCAAAAAAGAAAATTCGGGGTGCTGTTAAAAGAAACAGGGTTAAACGTTTGTTGAGAGAAGTCTATCGCACTCACCAATTTTATTTACAGGAACTATTCTCAGGAAAAACATTTGGCCTGCATGGAGTATTTATTGCCAACAGGCCAGATGTTACTTTCGCAGAAATCAGAGAGGAGATGGTTCCAATGCTTGAAAATCTGCGGGGCCGCCTCCAGCGATTGGAAAACAAACTTCCAGTAAAAGAAATACCGGAAACCCCTGCACCCAACAGTGAAAACTAAACTGATTTAGAATTTTGGACAGAAATACCGTAACCGGACTCCTGCTGATTTTTGCATTGACCATTGCCTGGGCCTGGTTCACAATGCCAACCGCTGAAGAAATGGAGCGCCGGCAAGCCGAACGAGACAGTATAGCAGCTGCACAGGCTGAACAACTCCCGGAACTCGATGACGATATTGATCCCGAACGCCAGGTACCTCAACCGGGCCTTCTTGACGAAGACGCTGTTTTGGACGGCGATATCACCGAAATGCCTGAAGCCAGACGTGCTCTGGGTGTTTTCGGTCAGCATGTTTATCCCGATACAGTTATAACCACCATTCGTACTTCACTTTATGAAATTACCCTCTCGAATGTGGGTGGCGGACCGATCAAATACACACTTACCAATCATCAAACGTGGGACCAGCAGCCTGTCCAGATGATTCATGACACGCTACGGTCTGCTTATTCACTCGGTTTTCTTTCTGAGCAGAATTATAATATCGAAACCAATGAACTGGTTTTTGAACCGTTAAATGATCCAGGCCTGGTAGAACTTGCCAATGACGAACGAACCCAGATTTCCTATCGGCTGAGGGTAGGTGATGGTGCTGAAATTATCTACAACTACACTTTCTACGCCAATCAATATGCATATGACCTGGATATTCAGTTTGTTGACATACAACAGTATATCAGCGGCAGCAATGTTGAGTTTGGCTGGACTTCCGCACTCAACCTTACAGAAAGAGATTTTACCCAGGACGCCCAAAATGCCGAAGCCAATGTTTTCCTGGGAGGCGGCCGTGAAAAGTTTCAGCTTGGGGAACAAGGCACCGGAGAGCAGCATTTTAACGGTACTATTGACTGGGTAATGAGCAAGACCCGGTTCTTCGGACAGTACATTAAGCCGGTAACCCACTCCAATGCAGCCATTCTCCGGGGTGAAATTGATGGTGAAATCGGACTTCCGGAAACCGTACACCGCTACGAAACTTACGTACAATCAAATTTTGTAAACCATCCCACACTCTCGTACGAACTTTATGCCGGTCCCCTTCAATATTATGATCTCAGGGAGTTCGACGATCATGCCTATGATGTGGTTGAAATCGGTTACGCACTGATCCGATGGTTTGCCGATCCTCTTGTTCGTTACCTTGTGATACCATTTTTTACATTCGGCAGCATATTCATTTCGAATTACGGTGTACTGATCATCCTTTTTGGTGTGATCGTAAAACTTCTGCTTTTTCCGCTCACTCAAAAGAGTTTCAAGAGCATGGCAGCGATGAAAGAGCTACAGCCGCAAATGAAAGAGATTCAGGAAAAATACAAAGATGATCCGCAGAAACAGCAGAAAGAAACCATAGCACTTTATCGCAAAGCGAAGGTAAATCCGCTTGGTGGCTGTCTGCCTATGTTGTTACAGTTCCCGATTTTGATCACTCTCTTTTTCTTTTTCCAGAACTCCATGATCATTCGGCAGCAGCCATTTTTATGGGCTGACGACCTGTCTGCCCCCGATTACATTCTGAGTCTGCCGTTCAGCATTCCGTTCCTGGGAGACCAGATTGCAGGCTTTGTGCTTTTGATGTCGGCAGCAATGTTCCTTCAGTCTAAAATTTCGGGTGGGATGAGCGCCGGAGCGGCACCAAGTGGTGGCCCCAACATGAAGGCTTTCATCTATGTGATCCCTTTTGTTTTACTTTTTGTGTTTAACAATTTTGCTTCGGGGCTCAGCCTCTATTACCTCGTTTACAATGTGCTTTCAATCGGACAGCAGGCACTCATCAACAAGCAGATGGGCAACAAAAAAGAGGATGAGGAAGACACATCGAAGAACCGTAAACGCCAGAGCAACAATAAAAAGAAAGGGAAAAAGCGAAATTGATTTTAACAGGACAGTATTCCTGAGAATCAGCCTGTACGTTTGAAGCCGGAATTTTCCGGCTTCAGTTTTTCTTACTTGTCAACTTCCTTACTTTTCTGATCCATGAAAAGTGTTGCTTCTGCCCACTTTCCGCAAGTTTTTGTAGACCAGGGCTATAAATGGCTCTTCAACCCAGTCTTAAAAAAGCGGTATAAAAACCGGCCGGAAGAGAGAGTACGCCTAAAATGGACGGAATATCTGCTTCACGACACTCTTTGGAAGCGAACCCGGATTGGATTTGAAACACCGGTGAAACTTCGCCAGGCAGAACATGAACTACGGGCCGACCTTCTTCTCTATACCGATCAGATAGAACCGCATATCCTTATAGAGTGTAAATCCCACTCAGTGAATCTCAATATATCAACTGCCGAACAGGCTGCACGGTACAACAGCAAAATCGGGGCCAGATACATCATTTTAACAAACGGATTGACCGATTTTTGTTATCATCTGAAAAATGGCAGACCCGAAATCAGTGAACTGCCTTTTCAAAATAAAGAAAACGGCCTGCAGAAAGATTTCAGATATTGGTCGGATCGTGGATTTGGTTCAAAAAAAAGTGACACAATTTTGAAAAAATGGCTTACATCTGCACTGAATGATTTCTGGATTGACGGAACGGGCGGGAATACTCAATATTTGCCATTTAAACAGTCATACCTGTCCGTACCGATGTCTCAGGAGTACCGTGTTTTTGATATGCAAGAGCATACAAGGCTGGCGGTATCATTCATTGGTTATCAAAAATCGCCGTCCTGGCTCGTAGCTGTTTTGAATCAAAATGGTTTAAACCGTAGCGTACTTACTGTTAACCTCGATGATCTTGCCGAAGGAAAGAAACAATCAGCCCGATGTTACACAGCAGGAAAAGAGATCGCCTCCGATGCCCGAAAACTACTGGACTACGATTTTGGAACGTACGAAGCAGATACCATTCATAAACTACCCGGTTTGTTGATGAAGTTTTTTAATTGAAGTACGGTTCTGCCGCCATTTTACCTTCGCATTAATAATTAAATTGATAGATTTATTTATTTTTTTGTGAGCGAAGCGATTCCTCCCGACACCTTTGTTCGGGACAGGCGTGAAACGAAATGCGGGCTAATCACTCCGCTGCTTCCCTTCTCGAAAAAAAGATGGTCCAGCATTGCAGACCTTCACGTGTTTGTGCAATAATCTCGGGGTTGCCGTCTCCATAAAAGTCTGAGATGAGCGGATGCCTCATTCCGGCGGTTGGCAAGTCGAGATGGCGTTCAGCGCTGAGCAGATCCCAGGCATAGAGTCTTCCGAAATCTGCGAGTGCAACTACATCACGGCGTTCATCACCATTGATATCAGCAATTTTCGGGGAAAAGCTGGCAGAGCCCGGCTGGCCAAGTGATTCTGAAAAACGGAGATCTCCATTGGTGTTATAAAGAAATACCGACCCGTTGGAAGATTGCAACAAAATTAAATCCTCCCGGTAGAGTCCGTCATCCCCCCGGAGCATTTCGTCATGCACTGTCGGTGTAGAGTTAAGACTACTGTTCGATACCGGCAAGGACTGAACATAAATAGTTTCAGACATGTGGGTTGTAGATAGCGCATCAGCAAAAAGAGCAGAAGGGCCAATAGAATAGAGACTGCCATCCAGTCCCGATCCGAGGATATGATTGTTGTACTTTGCAGGAGAACCCTGCATCTGTGCCGAAAGAAACACCGGATAATTACTCAGAAGTTGCCCGTTCACATTCCAGCCATGCAATGCATTTTCTGCAAATGCAAAAAGAGCCTGCTGCCCTCTGATGGATTCTATAAGCGGCCTCGATCTTACCACTGAATTTGTACTTTGCGGCCAACCGCTTAACGCCTGTCCTCTGGCATTCAGGATGTGCACATTACGGTCTGCTGTAGCGATAATCATTTCAGCCATTCCATTTCCAGTCACATCTTTAACGGTTAATGGTGTGGTGATTTCTTCGTTGAGCACTACGGGAAAATTGGGCAGCAAATCACCGTTTTGGTTCCACGCATACACTTTATCGCCGGCGGCCTGCATAATTACATTCTGATTGTTTCCATACCAGTCGTAAACCACCGGCTGTCCAATGGGTGTATCGTCATTCGTCAGCATTTGTACAATTGCTGTACCATCGGATGCCAACACATAAACAGAACCCTCATCTGTTGAAAAAACGACTTCGCTGCGGCCGCTTCCGGTTATATCGGCAAGCACGGCAGGGCCGGTAATATCTGAATCACCCAACGGAAACACCCATTGTTCGCGGTTTGGCCTTTCGGTGTGTTCTCTTTCAAAATTGGTTAGGTTTACCTGCATTGACTCTTCATCGGCTTGCAGTTCCGTGGTGATTACAAACTGGTCGAAACTTCCTGAAAAAGAACCGAAGTAGTTTACAGGGTCGAGCCAGGGCTGAATAAACCGGCTGAAACGAGGACCATCTACATAGACAATAGAACTGAGCGAATTCGGGTTAGAATTTCTGATTTTGGAATAATCATCATCATAAAACATCACCCGGCGCCTTTCAGCATCTCCTCCCACGCTTTCGGCCAGCCCATTTCGCTGTGAGAGAGCCACTACCTGGTCATACACCGTAATGTAAAAATTATCCATCGGGTTGATCTCAGAACCAAACAGCTTTCCAAGTTTTTTACTGGTAACGTGATACGTTCTGTCAGTTTTAGTCACCAGCCCTTCCGATTCCAGTCTGTCCAGAACAGAAATCACTCCGCTGTGGCTTTGAATGGTTCGCAAATAGAGATATTCGCTGTCGCTGTCGGGGCCGGAATCGGCAAAAGAGACGAAACCAACTTCATGACCAAGATGTTGCCTCAAATCACGGATATAACGGTCGTTTTCCGTTAGATATTCGTCTGCATCGAGTTCAGTATACATATCATCAAGCGATAGCCTGACAGGATCGGAACGAAAGAGGGCAAACGCAGCTGCATTCACGGAAATGTAGCGATCCAGAGTAAAACTTTCAGGAACGGAACTGAACAGCCGAATCAAATTCGACTTTTCATTTTCCAGCTTCAGGGAACTACGCATCTGCCACTCCCATTCTCCGTTGCCCTGATGAAATCGGAATGAAGCGGGATTTGTACCTTTAAAAATTTCTGTCAGATTGGGGCGGAGTGAGACATGCGCAAGTTGCTTAACCCAAACATCGAGGCTGCTTGTGTTAAAAATCACAGAACCAGGAGCGATCTGATCGCCGGAGAGTGAAACGGGCTGACTGATCCCGCTCACCGTTCTTAAAATATTCTCAATCGCCAGGCTTGATTCCGAAAAAACGAACCACTCCCCGACTTCGATCAGAAAAATCACACGATCAGGGAAAAACAGCTTTTCAACTGTGTATCGTTCAAATTCATAACGGTTCTGCTCAAAATCCCTCTGATATAGTGAAGTTAGCTGATCCTTCAAACCCTCCACCGTTCGGGTAATCCAAACCGGCTGCCATTCATTCGATGTATCGGGATAGAGCAGCAGAGCTTCAACCTGTATGGGAGTTTCGGTTTCATCCTGGAGGCTCGATACAAGCTGGACGGCTGCCGGGCTGATGTCATCAAACATCGGCATGTATGGAGCATCGAGCATCTGGCTCAGCGTATTGTTCTCCCCAGGCACAATCAGATACAAGGAAGATCCGGGAATAAATTCAGACCAGTGATCAACCGTTGGTTTTCCGCACCCCGAAAAAAGAAACATGAACATTAAAATTAAAGAAGTGGCAACAGAAATTTTTTGTTTGAACAACACCGATTCAGGATAATATGTTTGTGAAGGATTGGTTATTACCATAGCTTAATGGGGTTCTGCAGAATTGTTCCGCCCTGTAAACCCACCAAGGTAAAAACTTTTCGTTAAATGAGCTTTCTTAATCCAATATTTTTATTTGCACTGTTAACGGTGGCAGTGCCCCTGTTGATATATCTGTTAAATCTCAGAAAACCAAAAAAAGTACGGTTTTCAACTCTTGCTTTTTTCGATTCACTCAAATCCACTTCTTTAAAACGCATACGAATCAAACGATGGCTGCTTTTGGCGGTGCGATGTCTGGCCATTGCAGCTCTTGTTATGGCACTATCGCGGCCCTTTTTGCCGCCTGATTTCGGATGGACAAGCAGTACAGAACCAAAAGTAATCGGCATTCTGATCGACAACAGCCCAACGATGGAACGAGTAGACCGTAACGGCCCCTACATTGAACAAGCTGTAAATCTGGCGCGGGAACTGGTTGAAATATCCGGAAATGATGATCGCGTTCTTTTAAATGTAACTAACGGAGAATCTCTGAACCTTCCCGTTCTCTCACGCCGTGCTGCCGAAGGTCGTGTTGCTGATATCGAAACGGTAAATGGCGGCAATTTCCTGGCCGACCGCCTCCGCTCCATGAGCCAAACCCTAAAAGACGCCCGCGAACCCAATAAAATCATCTACCTGATTACAGATGGACAGGAGACGCAGTTTACAGAACTGTCTGAACGCAACGGAGAACTTTTTGATGACGTAAACCTTCAGGTTATGAAAGTGGGTGAAGCGGAAACCTCAAACATCGGGTTTGAATCCGTGGAACTTGAGTATGGCGGACAAAGTGGAACGGGAACCCTTCAATTAAGGACACTGGTTAAAAACTTTGGCACTCAAACCGCAACTAATAAATTTATCAGTTTTTTGGTAGATGACGACCTCATCACGCAGCAATCGTTTGATGCGGATGCCGGTGAAAGCCGGGAGTTTATATTTGAAGTTCCTACAGGCGAAAGCCGATCGATTCCGGTAGAACTTTTACTCGAAGGTGATGAACTCTCCTTCGACAACCGCTACTACGCTGCTGTTCAACTTCCTGAAACCCGTAACATTCTTGTACTGAGTGAAACCATTTCGGGCCGCAGTTTCAACTCCTACCTGCGCCCAATGCTCGAAATTGCCCAGGAAGAGATGGACCGGTTCAGTATTACATTTGAGGACGTGGATGATTTTCAAGTCTCGGGCCTTTATGATTATGACGCTGTCATTATGGATGGAATACGTGATATTCCCGACTTCCTGGCACAGTCGGTTATAGATCATGTACAAGCAGGAGCGGGATTCCTGCTGATGCCTGCGGCTGAGGGCAGTATCAGCAGCTACAACAGGCTGCTGAGCTTCAGTGGGTCGGGACAGTATTCACAGGTAACCGGCAGTTACGGCTCTTTTACTACGGTTGACCGAATGGCAACACCCAGCGAAGGCCATCCTGTGCTGGATGCTATTTTCGACAAACCGGAAGATGAGGAGATCCGGCTAAATGTGCCTGAAATTTTTTACTATTACGAAATTGACCAAGTGAGCCGCAATAATAATTTTACAATTCTCAGCACCAACACGGGAAATCCATTATTAATAGAATCGCGGGTTGGCAATGGCCGGATAATTTATTCTGCAATCGGAAGTGATCCCGGCTGGTCGAACTTTCCGATCAAACCGTTTTTTGCACCACTCTTCTTCAGAACCATCGATTATCTTGTACAGGGCGAAGGAGCGGTTTTAAACACCCACACACTTGGCCGGCACTTTCAAACCGTTTTACAAACAGGATCGGATACTGTGACGCTTCAAAAAGAAGATGAAACGATTGTTCCCGAAGTGCGTCAAACCTTTCAGGGAACAGAAATTGCCTACCCGGCAACCGAATGGACACCCGGCTGGCTGACTGTGGAAACAGAAAACAGAACCATTCTTTTTTCAGTAAACCAGGATGCAATGGAATCACAGCTTGCTGCGTTGTCTACTACAGAGCTTGAAGAAATCAGTGAGGCCATGTTCAGCCATGTTCATGCTGTAAGAGTAGGCTCTGACAAAACAGAGCTCCTCGATGAGCTGCAGCTGGCATCTTTTGGCCAGGAAATTTGGTTTTGGTTTGTATTCATTGCCATCATTTTATTACTATTGGAATCATTAATATCACGACACTATAAAGCAGAAACGATCGGATGAGTTTTTCAACTGACATTTACAGCTTGTTTGTTTTGGTGCTTGCCCTCTTTACTCTCGGGGCAACCTTTCTTGCTGCATATACTGTGGGTAACGCTTTCAGGCTCAGAAATATCCGTATTAGCTGGAAAGCAGGTAAACTGAAAGGCTACCCGCTATTCTCTACCCTTTTCCTGGGTTTTACTGCTATTGTGGCTTCGGTAGTATTATACTATCAGTTCGATCAATACTATACTATTATAAGCTGCTATAGCTGGATAGGAGTTTGCTGGTTTGTATCCAGTTATTTTTCTTCCAAATCGTACATTACCGACCACGGAATTGTAAAAAATATCAACGATCCCTCTCAGACCATTGCATGGCATCAGATCAATGATTACGTGGAGAAACCGGCTTCACGAGGCTCTGATTATGTATTTATTTACCAGGAGCAGCCGCAGCCATACAATCAAAAAAGGCTTATCAGGCTTGAGTTATTTGTACCTGACCGAAAAAATGAAAAGTTTGATAAAATTGTATCACTGAAAATCGGTAAAACCATGACTCCTGTTGCCGATTCTACATTCGACTTTAAAGCATTTGAATAAAATAATTTTTAATTAGGATATCGTTACAGTTTGTTAGAAGAAATCAGAAAACCTTCTCTTGAAAAAGAGAGAGCCGTTTTAGTTGGACTTTTTGGCCCTGAAATTCCCCGATGGCTGGCTGAAGAATATCTTGATGAGTTGATGCTGCTTGCTAATACAGCCGGGGCTGATACTGCAGAAAAAATTCTCCAGAACCGGCCTCATCCCGATCCAACCACATATATCGGCAAGGGTAAACTAAATCAGCTCAAACAGGAAGTAGTCGAAAATAATGCCGATGTACTTATTTTTGATGATGATCTGAGCGCAACACAAATAAGAAATATCGAAAAAACCACTAAAGTGAAAGTACTGGACCGAAGTGGCCTTATCCTCGATATTTTTGCATCCCGTGCTAAAACATCAGCAGCTAAAACACAGGTGGAACTTGCTCAGTTACAATATCTACTGCCTCGCCTTACTCGTTTCTGGACCCACCTGTCACGACAGAAAGGTGGAATCGGGACCAAAGGCCCCGGTGAAACACAGATTGAAACAGACCGACGCCTTATCGGAAAACGTATTTCCACACTTAAAGAAAAACTGGAAAAACTCGATCGCCAGCGTACTACACAGCGAAAAGGCCGGGAAAACATCACCAGAGTGGCCCTTGTCGGATACACCAATGCAGGTAAATCAACCCTGATGAATACACTAACAGATACCAACGTATTGGCCGAAGACCGCCTTTTTGCCACACTCGACTCCACAGTTCGAAGACTGGAACTTGAAAACCACGATTTACTGCTGTCCGATACCGTTGGATTTATCCGAAAACTTCCTCACAACCTAATTGAAAGTTTCAAATCCACACTCGATGAAGTGAGGGATGCTGATGTCCTGCTTCATGTGGTAGATGCTTCTGGCAATATGATTGAAGATTATATTAAAGTCGTAAAAAAAACACTTGAAGAGCTTGGAGTCGCAAAAACCAAAACTCTGCTTGTATTTAACAAAATTGATCTACTTGAACCCGCCCGGCTGATTGAATTGAAAAAAGAGTATCCCGGTGTGCTTTTTGTTTCAGCCTTTCGGGCAATGGGACTCAGAAAACTCGAAGAGCGTCTCGAAAAATTGATTGAAGAAGATTATGTCACTTTTTCGTACAATATTCCATTAACTCATTACAAAGCTGTAAGCTTTTTGCACGAAGTAGCCGTTATAGAAAAAGAACACTTTGAAGGTAATGAAGTTGCCATTTCAGGCAGTTCGTCTAAAGAAGATATCGACCGGTTTGAGTCGATGCTCTCGGACATAGAACCTCTTATTGAAACATGACGTGTTAGCGAAAGAACTATTAAATACCGAATTTACCCCTTTGCAGCCTTCAAGCCCTATTTCTGCCGCTTTGGCAAAAATGGATTCCTGGCAATCCTCGAGTATTCCTGTGGTAGAACCTGCCACAAATATGATTGCAGGCCATATATTGCTTGAAGACATCGCAGATAACATAGATGAGAGCCTTCCCATATCCGATCTTTCAATCCACCGCCCCATTTATGCTTATGAAAATCAGCACGTATTCGAAGTGGCCCGTCAAATGCTTCTTCATGAGGTTCGCATAATATCGGTTATTGACATCACCGAACAGTATATTGGCATTATTGAAAAAAAGCATGTACTCGAAGCACTTTCAACCATGCTGAATATTACAACCGCTGGCTCAGTCATCACTGTACATTTGGCCAAATCCGACTTTATGCTCTCGGAACTTGTGCATCTGATTGAAACAGAAGGTGCTAAAATTCTCGGCTTAACTGTTGAACAATCCCGCAATGGGGATTCTGTGATACAAGTTTCACTAAAAATCAGTCATGAAGACACCTCTGCTGTTACCTCATCTCTTCAGCGACATGGTTACTACACAACAACCGAAAATAAGAGCGATCTGCTTCAGGTAGATTTTACCTCCAGGGCAGATGAATTGATGAGATATCTTGATCTTTAAAAAAAGCTCACTAATTCGGTTAAAATCGGGAACAAATCCGTCTGAGTTTATATATTCCAATGGTATTGCATCATAGCTACACAAGACTGAACCTTACATGAGTCGTAACTTTTTATTATTTATTCCAATAACGCTGTTTCTTATTCTGGGTGAAAGCAATGCTTTTGCACAGCAATTGCAGGAATCTTACCAAAATGATTTCCAGACAGGGCTTGATTTGTTTGAAAAAGGACTTTATGCAGAATCTGTAGCCTATTTTGAACAGGCATCAAAAGGTGGCGAAAATATTGTAACAACCGAAACAGCTGAGTTTTATAAAGTAAGGGCCTTAAGCCGTATCGACTCTTCAGGAGTCAATTATCATGTAGATCGTTTTGTACAGGCCTATCCTGAAAGCAATCGGGCAGCTGTTTTATTAAGGGAAATTGCTGAAGATCATATAATACGTGGTGAATATGCACAAGCCATTGAACGAATGGACCGCGCCCTGAACTTCCCTCAATCATATAACGATCGTGCCGAACTTTACTATGTTGTAGCAGAAACTGCGGTTGAAATGGGTGATTACGAATTGGCACGCAGCTATTTCCTGACTCTCTCCGATGATCACCGACGAAGTGTATGGTCACCCAGGGCACTCTACGCCCGCGGGCGCCTCTACCTGGAGGAAGAACGCTTCGCAGAATCTTCCGAAGCATTTGAGTTGCTTCGGGAACGTCATCCCGATACACCGATGGCACGCAGAATCGGGACAGCACTGGGTGAGTCTTACTATCAGCAGCGCCGATTCAACCAGGCAATTGAGGCTTTGGAAGATGCGATTCCTTATGTGGATGAGGAAAACAGGCTGAAAGCAATCTATCTGATAGGAGAAAGCTACAATGCATTAAATAATTTTGAAGAAGCAGCGCGTTATTACCGCATCTATCTTGCCCGCGTTGATGATGAAGAAGAATCCCGTATCGGACATTATGGACTGGGTTGGGTATATCATAAACAGGAGATCTTNCACTGGGCAGCAAGAGCATTTGGTGAAGCCGCCATTGGGGATGACGATATCGCCCGAAAAGCCCTTTACTACAAAGCTGTAAATGAAAAACTGGCCGGCCGATATCGTGCCTCGCTCGAAGCCTTTCGGGAATTCGGAGACCGTTTTGGTGAAGGGGTTTTTTACGAACAGGCCTATTATGAATGGGCGGTGACCGCTCTCGAAGCAGGTAATTCCAACGAGGCTATTGAAGTGCTTTTACCTCTGGCTCAAAATTACCAGAACCTGGAAGAGCCGGCAAAAATATTAACCTTCCTGGGCGAAGCCTTTTATGCAAATAATGAATATTCCCGTGCCATCGATGCATTTGAACTGGCTGCTCAAATAGACGACCTTGATCCCGCATTGCAGCGTCAGGCGCGGTTCCAGCGGGCGTGGGTGCTTTACTTTAATCAGGCCTATCAGCAGGCTCAGCCCGATTTTGAAGCTGTTTACAGTGAAGCTCCGAATTCAGAAATTGCCGGGGAAGCTCTCTTCTGGAGTGCAGACTCCAATTTTCAGATTAGCGAATATGAACGGGCGGCAAATCAGTACAACTCCTTTATCAGAGGCTTCCCCGATCATGAAATGGTTGGAGCAGCCAAATACAGCCTTGGCTGGGCTTATTTCAGAATGGGCGATTTCGAAAATGCCACAGCCCCGCTGATCGATTTTTTGAACAACTACGATCCACCTGATATTGCACTGTTCCCTTATGAAACTGATACCCGTCTCCGTATCGGTGATTCTTTTTATGCACAGGGCAGATATGCCGATGCCATGGAATACTATCGTGAAACCATTGGTGCCGAACCGGGAGGCGATTACGCCATGTTCCAGGTAGCCAACAGTTATTACCGGATGAACAGAAATTTCGAAGCCGTGACCGAATTCAGGCGGCTACTCAGAATCTATCCATACAGCAGACTGCGTGAACAGGCTCAATACAACATAGCCTACATCTATCTGAACACCGGAAATTACGATCAGGCAATCGAAGAATTCGAATCTGTAATAAATCGATATCCCGGAACAGAATGGGCAGCCCGCTCTCAATATAATATTGGAGACTCCTACTACAATGCCGGAAATTTCGAAGCTGCAATTGAAGCCTATCAAAAAGTTTTAGATGAATATCCGCGAAGCCAATACATCATCGAAGCGATTGACGGTATTCAGTTTGCTCAGCTATCGGCCGGAGGATTTGACACCAGTACTGATATTCTTGAAGATTTTCTTGCAGACAACCCCACATCAACAACCGCTGACAGACTCCGCTTTCGCCAGGCCGAAAATGTTTTTCAATCAGGTGATTATGAAGGTGCAGTTCGTGAGTTCAGACAGTATCTGCGCATAACAAACAACCGCAACCTGATGCCAGATGCCTACTTTAATATGGCTGATGCCTATCAGCGAACGGATCAGAAACAGCAGGCGGCTGAAACCTATGAGACACTGATCAATGACTTTCCTGATTCAGAACGGGCTGCTCCCGCTTTGGTTGAGCTGGGCCGAATCCAGTATGAACTTGGGAATTATAATGAATCACTGCGGCGTTTTGAACAGCTTCTTGAGAAAGACAACCGTTACGAACAGGAAGCTTATCTTGGTATTGGCAATGCAAATCTTGCACTTCGTAATAACAGTGAGGCCCGGCAATATTTTGAGCGTGTGCTCTCCGTTAATGAAGACAGCGGACAGGCTAATGTAGGCCTCGGGAAAGTACTGTTAAGAGATGGACGCGTTGAAGAAGCCAGACGATTTTTCACCCTTGTTGCTGAATCGCACTCTACCGAAAGCGGTGCTGAAGCACAATATTTGATAGGCCAGTCCTATCTTGAAGAAGGCAACAGACAGGCAGCACTTGAAGCATTCTCGAATGTCCGGGTTTTATTTGAGGCATTTGACGAATGGGTTGCTGAATCACAATATAAAATCGCGGAAATTTACATCAGGGACGGCCGCCGCGGGGATGCTATTTCCGTTCTGAACTCCATTGTAGATAACTATCCCGGAACCGACGGCGCCCGAAAAGCACAGCGTTTATTACAAAATAATTAAGAATGACTCAGAAAGTTTCTCCTGTAAAGAAACTCACAGGAAATCTCACACCTCCCCCCGACAAATCCATTTCACACCGTTCCGCTCTCTTTGCCGCCATTTCGGAGGAAGAGAGCCTTATTCATAACTATTCGGATGCCGCTGATCCCGCAAGCACTCTGAAGTGCCTGGCTCAGCTTGGCGTGCAAATTGAAAAAAATGGCTCTACCGTCCGAATAAGTGGTGCCGGACGAAACGGCCTTCAAAAACCAGATCAGCCACTTGATTGCGGTAATTCCGGAACCACTATGAGGCTTCTTGGCGGTATTTTGGCAGGCGCCGGTGTTGATTGTACCATGATCGGAGACGAATCACTTTCATCACGCACGATGAAGCGCATCATCGATCCGCTTACCCGAATGGGATGTTCCATCACCGGCCGGGACGGTTCTTATGCTCCGCTAAATGTCAGGCCTAACAATGGTGTTCAGGGAATTCGCTTTCCGCTGCCAATTGCAAGTGCCCAGTTAAAATCGGCAGTACTTCTGACCGGTTTGTTTGGTGAGAAACCGACTGAAGTGATTGAAAGTACACTAAGTCGCGATCATACCGAGCGGCTCCTTGAACTTCAATCAGAACCTTATGGAACCGGCAAATTGATTCGCAGCAGTTTGGATGATACCATTCCGGCCCAAAACTATTCGGTGCCCGGCGATTTTTCTGCAGCCGCTTTTTGGCTTGTTGCAGGTTCCATCCAGCCTAATGCGAATATTCACCTTTCACAGGTCGGGATAAACCCAAGCCGAATTGCGGCCTATCAGGTCCTGCTGGAGATGGGGGCTAATATTCAAAAAGAGAATGAAACCACAGCTGGAAAAGAGCCCGTGGCCGACCTTACAATTAAACCATCAGCACTCAGCCCGATAGAACTGGACCCGGCTCTCGTTCCCAACTGTATTGATGAACTTCCCATTCTGATGGTAGCGATGTGTTTTGCTGAAGGCACATCGGTAATTTCAGGAGCTGAAGAACTTCGTCACAAAGAGACCGACCGCCTTTCCGCAATGGCAGAAATTCTGACGCTTTCAGGTGCATCCACGGAGATTAAAAAAGATGGAATTATCATCCACGGCCAGCCAGATTTTATACCCAGGCCCTCATTATACCCGTCCTATCACGACCACCGTATGGCAATGGCTGCGGCAGTTCTGGCAACCCGATCAAACGGCGTGTCTAAAATTAAAGATGCGGACTGCACTGATATTTCCTACCCTGAATTTTGGGATCATCTTTTAAATTTAAGTCATTAGAGAACCCGATATTTTTTTGAAAGCCAGTCTAAATGGATCAGATTTGACAGGTCAAACTATATTTTGACACTCTTTTCCCTTTCATATTTACGAAACTGGCATCAGGTCACATTTCTTAAAATGATCTATGTCAATACGTCAGTGAAGGGACTCTCTTTTTCTTGTTGGCATTGAGGTTGCTCTGTAAACAGGAAAAATGAAATTATTATGAGCAATTTCACCATCGACATAGAAAAACAACTTTCCAGGCTGGGTAAAGATATTCAGCAGTTTGTGGAGAGAGTTGCTCCAATCAATTTGGACAGCGGTGATTTTCATCCCGCATGTGATATTGTTGAAAGCAATGAAATTTTCTCTATTCTGCTCGATCTGCCCGGCATGAAGAAAAAACAGATTAAAATTACCCTGAAAGACCGGGTGATTTCCATCAGTGGCGAACGTGAACTTTATCTCGAAGATGGTGAAGAGCTGAAAAGGTCGGAGCGAAAGCATGGTTCTTTTTCCCGATCCTTCGCATTGCCGGAAACCGCTGATACATCCTCTATATCAGCAACTTTTAAAGAGGGTGTTTTATACGTAAGAATTTCAAAAAAAGGAATGGAAGAAGAGAATGATTCGCAATCCATTCCAATCAAATAAATTTGAATCATCCAATAAAAATCAGAAAAAAGGTTACTTATCATGGGTAAAATAATTGGAATTGACTTAGGAACTACAAATTCGTGCGTAGCTGTTATGGAAGGCAACGAACCTGTAGTCATCCAAAACTCCGAAGGCGGCAGAACCACTCCATCGGTTGTGGCATTTTCAAAAGACGGTGAACGTCTTGTAGGTGCCCCCGCTAAAAGACAAGCTATCACGAACCCCGATAAAACAATCTCGTCGATCAAGAGATTTATGGGGCGTATGTACAACGAGGTAAAAGAAGAAATGAGCCAGGTTTCTTACAAGGTTGTTAAGTCTGATGATGATGGCACTGCACGAGTCCAGATTGATGACAGAAAGTATGCACCACAGGAAATTTCTGCGATGGTGTTGCAAAAAATGAAACAGACAGCCGAAGAATATCTGGGCGAAAAGGTTACCGAAGCTGTAATTACCGTACCTGCCTATTTCAATGATGCTCAAAGAAAAGCCACACAGGAAGCCGGAAAAATTGCCGGACTGGACGTAAAACGAATTATTAATGAGCCAACTGCAGCATCACTTGCCTACGGGCTGGATAAAAAGGAAACCGATCAAACCATTATTGTATATGATCTCGGGGGTGGTACATTCGATGTTTCAGTGCTTGACCTTGGTGATGGTGTTTTTGAAGTAAAATCCACCAGCGGTGACACCCACCTTGGCGGCGATGATTTTGATCAGCGATTGATTCATTTTCTTGCCGATGAATTCAAGAAAGACGAAGGTGTGGATCTGAAAAACGATCCTATGGCGATGCAGCGGCTGAAAGATGCAGCTGAAAAAGCAAAAATTGAACTGTCAAGCTCACAGAAGACCAATGTAAACCTGCCATTTATCACCGCCACAGATTCGGGCCCCAAACACTTGAATGTGGACATCACCCGCTCCAAATTTGAACAGCTTGTTGATGATTTGGTTAAGAGAACCATTGGACCTTGCAAAAAAGCACTTGAAGATGCAGGGATCAGCAAAAACGAAATCGACCAGGTGATACTCGTAGGTGGTTCCACCCGGATACCGAAAATCCAGGAAGTAGTAAAAGAGTTTTTCGGAAAAGATCCAAGCAAGGGTGTAAATCCTGATGAAGTTGTAGCCGTAGGTGCTGCCATTCAGGGTGGTGTGATGAGTGGTGACGTAGATGATGTGGTACTGCTTGATGTCACTCCGCTTACACTGGGTATTGAAACACTTGGGGGTGTGATGACCAAGCTGATTGAAGGCAATAGCACCATCCCTACAAGTAAGAAAGAAGTTTTCTCAACCGCTGCCGATAACCAAACCAGTGTGGAAATTCATATTCTCCAGGGAGAAAGAGCACAGGCACAAGCAAACAGAACACTTGGCCGGTTCCATCTGGATGGCATTCCTCCCGCACCCAGAGGTGTTCCACAGATTGAAGTAACATTTGATATCGACGCTAACGGTGTGCTGAATGTGAGTGCTAAAGATAAAGGCACCGGCAAAGAACAGAGTATACGGATTGAATCTTCCTCTGGCCTGAGTGATGAGGAAATAGAGAAAATGAAGAAAGCGGCTGAAGAGCACGCTGAAGAAGACAAAAAGCTTCGTGAAGAGGTTGAAACCCTAAATAAGGCCGACTCACTGATCTTCTCAACCCGAAAACAGCTCGACGAACATAAAGAGAAAATCTCCGAGGGTAATAAGACCAAAATCGAAGAAACTCTCACTAAACTTGAAGAACTCCACAAAGAGAAAAAAGTGGATGAAATTGAACCCGCAATCGAGGAGTTAAATCAGGCCTGGGCAGCAGCTTCTCAGGAGATTTATCAGGCAGCCGAGGCACAACAAACCGGAGCTGACGGAACTTCCGCACAAAATGGTGCTGAAGAAACCGAAAGCACCGCTGAAAGCGATGATGCCGTCGATGCCGACTTCGAAGTTGTCGATGACGAAGACGACGACAAGAAAAA
>SL_3KL_010_SEDDRAFT_10001522_pt1 | contig 21132 bp, 20 predicted proteins | sample SodLakKL_010_SED_2_FD_10381 | JGI IMG/M metagenome (IMG submission 10381) | reverse complement strand
CAATACCACCAGCAACAAAAAATTTGCCCGCATCTGGGCCATCCAAATCTCCGGTTTTGATTTTTCTTTCATACGTTCAGTAAATTAAATGTTGAGAAGAATTGATGAACTTTTTTAAACAATTTAGCAACATATGTTAAACCATTATCAACATGAAAAGTTGAGTGCCCTGCATAAAAAACCGGCTTTACAGAATTTCCATGCAAAAAACAAACACTATGCTCTGGTTGTTAAAAATGGTAAAGTTATAATCTTTTCAAAAATGAAACACCCATGATTAATTTTAATCACACTCGAGGATGGCTTTTTGGAGAAGAAGGTTATACAAAAGAGAAAAGTTAATTGTGATGTCTCCCGTATGGGCTGGACAGGCATCTGACCGGATTAATCAAATTATTAAAAAATGAAAATTTATTTTATCATATCGATGCTTTTTCTGGGCTTTTGCAGTTTTGCAGGCTCCGATCAAGCCCAAAAAGAAAAAAACATGCAGGAAAATCAGCAAAAAAATCATAATTCTTCCCGATTGGAAACCGCTGTTTTTGGCGGTGGGTGCTTCTGGTGTACCGAAGCAATTTTCTCCAGGATCAATGGAGTAAAAGATGTTACCTCGGGTTACTCCGGCGGAAGCGTGGCCAATCCCTCCTACCGGGAAGTGACCACAGGTCGTACCGGTCACGCAGAGGTAGTGCAGATAACCTATGATCCCTCAGAAATTTCCTATGTGCAGTTGCTGGAGGTCTTTTTCAAAACCCATGATCCCACCACCCTAAACCGTCAGGGTGCGGACGTGGGAACCCAGTACCGCTCGGTGATCTTTTACAAAGATCCCGCGCAAAAAGAATCGGCTGAAAAAGTGAAAACCAAACTGGATGAGGCCCAGATATGGGATGATCCCATCGTAACGGAAATCTCTCCACTCAAGGCATTTTACAAAGCCGAGCCCGAGCATCAGAACTATTTTGAAAGGAACCCCAACCAGGGGTACTGCCAGTTTGTGATCGTACCCAAGTTGGATAAAATGGAGAAATTGTTCGGGGATATTTTGAAAGAGTAAGGCAGTAAACACCTGACTATCGTATCTGCTGCCTTTTCCGGATTTCCCAATGGGTTTAATATTACCAAAGACCCATAATGTGCCGGTGAAGCCTATCCCTGCTGGATGAAAAACGGAAACCATCATTTACCATAAAGTAATTATGTTTGTCCAGAGTATAAGGATAAGCAAACTTGGCCACTTCCAGGCGGTTTGATTCAAAAGAAAAGCAAGAAAGCAATTCCTTAACCTGCCATGAGCTGACATAATTAGCAGCAATGGCTTGTTTTGCGATCTTTACCCTGTTGCTGTCGAAACTTGTGTTGTTAAGGGTGCTTTTCAGATGGATGAAGGCTTCACGGCTCATGCCGACAGGTTGATAATAAGGGGGTAATGGAGTCGGATAAACGTCGACCGGCCTGCCGGGATGGGAAGGCTGTGCGTAATATGGCCTGCGCTCAACCTCCCGGTAGCGCTGACGGCGGTCGATATATCCTTCCACATCAACTTTTGCCGGAATGCGGATATAGTCGGAAAAGATCTTTCTTGGGTGCACGTAGGTATATGACTGTCCTGATTGAACACGCTCATAGCGAATTATTTCAACATAATGCCTGCCGGGCCTTAAATTCGGGAAAGTGTACTGGTTGGTGTACTGCTTGTATTCCTGATCGCCGATACGGATATTAAATACCGCATGATCATGAAGGTAAATCGTCAGCCGGGATGGGTTGGGATGTTGAATGGCAAGGGCTGAAAAAACAAGGCTGAAAAATAACAATGATAAATAAATCCGTCTCATGGCAGGGTCCTCCGAAATTTTAGTTACACCTCCTTCAGAAAGCCATACCAATTAACGTGCCATGTATCCCCGGTTTGCTTAACACGTGCGAAAAAGGAAAGCTTGCTAATACTGCCTTGGAGGGCCGGAGCCGGGCCTGCGTGTGGGCAATTCCAATACCCAGGTGACCAAAGAAAGGATGATGCTGAAAAGCAAGGCCCACCAGAAACCTGCCACCTCAAAGCCCCTGACCACCTCAGCAGCCAGCAAAATAATAAAAGCGTTGATTACCAGCAGGAAAAGCCCAAGGCTCATCACCGTAACCGGTATGGTCAAAATGATGAGGAAAGGCTTTAATATCGCATTGAAAATGGCCAGCACAAAGGCCACCACCAGGGCGGTGGTAAAATCCGGAACATTTACCCCTCCCAGCAGGTAAGAGGTGATCACTACGGCAAAAGTGGACACCAAAACTTTCAGCAGAAAAAACATAGCTCAGTTTTTAAGTTTGTTACGAATGATATCCAAAGTTAAAAAATTCAGACCAAATGAAATCATTATTGATTGCCGGAAACGGAAGTTTCTATCATCAGGTTGCTCAAACCATCCATAATAATACGGGTAGCTCCTTTTTTCTCTTTCACATAGTTCCTGCAGGTTTCAGCAGCTTTTGAAAAGACAGCCTGATCAGCCAAAAAACTTTTTACTTTTTCTTCCAGCTGCCGGCTTTCTCTGACAGAAAAGGCCCCCTGCCGGGAAATGAGCTCGCGGGCCTCAGAAAATTTTTGATAATGGGGTCCGAAAAAAACAGGAAGGCCAAAGGTGGCCGCTTCCAAAATGTTGTGGATGCCTCTGCCGAAACCTCCGCCGATATATGCCATTTGTCCGTATTGATATAATTGGGAAAGCATGCCGATACGATTGATGATCAACACACGGGTCTCCTCAGGAACCGGCCCTTTAACCAAAGAATACCTGGCCGATTTTACCCTGAGGTTTTCCTGAAGTTTTTTAATGCTTTCTTCACGGATCTCATGGGGGGCTATGATAAATTTCATATCCAGCTGTTCGTTGTTCATCAGGGGCAGCAATAACTGCTCATCGGCAGGCCAGGTGCTTCCGCAAACCATTACCGTTTTCCCGAAAGCAAATTTTTCCACTTCAGGAAAGTTCATGGGCGCCCGGCTCACCTCAAATACCCTGTCAAAACGGGTATCGCCGCTTATGCGGGCATTGTTTATCCCGGCTTTTCCCAGCAAATCCAGGGAAGCCTGATCCTGAACAAAAACAGCAGAAAACTTACCCAGCTGCTTTCTGAACCATCCCCCGTAAAACCTGAAGAAATGCTGCCCGGGCCTGAAAATGGCCGAAACCAAAACCACCGGAATGTTTCGCTTGTGAAGACCATGAATGAAGTTGAACCAGAATTCGTACTTCACAAAAACGGCCAACTGCGGATCCCATAGTTCAAGAAACCGTTTTACGTTGTTGGGGGTATCCGGCGGGAGATAAAAAATATGATCGGCTCCCGGATAATTTTTCCTGATCTCGTATCCCGAAGGAGAAAAAAAAGTCAATAGGATCTGATATTCGGGAAAATCCTTACGGAATTTTTCAATGACCGGCCTGCCCTGCTCAAACTCACCCAGGGAAGCGCAATGAAACCAGGCAATTTTACCGGAACGGGGAGCTGCTTCTGCCATTTTTTTAAACAGGCCTTTTCTCCCGTCAACCCATTGACGGGCTTTGGGCGAAAAAAAAGAAGCCAGCCAAACCCCGGCAAGGTAAAAACGGATCAATAAGCTGTATAAGGCACGCATAAAACCATGGTCTTTTATATTCCGGGCCAAAGATAAGCCTTTCATAATAAAAAATACGTGAGAATAGTTGCTAACCCAGGCTTACTTCCTTAATCAATAATTTTAACAGCCCTTTAATGCTGCCTCATTTAATGCATTCACTTAAAGGGAAAAACCCGTTGGCCGATGGAATAATTTTTATCTTTGTAGCCTTTAATTAATTTCTAATAAAACGTTTTCCCTTTCATGAGAAAAATACAAATGGTTGACCTTAAAAGTCAATACGAGAGGCTCCAGGAAGAAATAGATACCGCCGTGCTGGAAGTGGTTCGGTCCACCCAGTACATCAATGGACCGGAGGTAAAGAAATTCCAGGAAGAACTGGAAACTTACCTTGGCGTAAAACATGTGATACCATGTGCCAACGGAACAGACTCTTTGCAGGTGGCCATGATGGCCTGCGGACTTAAACCCGGAGATGAGGTGATCACCACCTCCTTTACTTTTGTGGCCACCGTAGAAGTGATTGCCCTTTTAGGGCTGAAGCCTGTGCTGGTGGATGTGTTGCCCGATACCTTCAACATTGACCCCGAAGCCGTAAAAAAAGCCATTACTCCAAAAACCAAAGCCATTGTGCCGGTGCACCTCTTTGGCCAATGCGTGCATATGGAGCCTTTAATGGAAATTGCAAGGGAAAACGATCTGTATGTGATTGAGGACAATGCCCAGGCCATCGGCGCAGAATACGTTTTTAAGGACGGTACCCAAAAAAAAGCCGGTACCATTGGCCACATCGGTTGCACTTCCTTTTTCCCATCCAAAAACCTGGGTTGTTACGGAGACGGAGGCGCCATTTTTACCCATGACGATGAACTGGCCAAAAAAATGCGGGTTATCGTAAATCATGGGATGGAAGTCAGGTATTACCATGATTCGGTAGGGGTAAATTCCCGCCTTGACAGTATACAGGCAGCCATTTTACGCATTAAACTCCGCCACCTGGATGAGTTTGCGGCTGCCCGCAGAAGAGCTGCAGACTTTTACAACCGGGCTTTTGACGGACATCCCAAACTGACCATCCCGGCCAGAAGCCCCTTCTCTACCCATGTATTCCATCAATACACCTTAAAAACCAAAGACGTGGACCGGCTTAAGCTGCAAGAGTACCTTCAGGCTAAGGGAGTGCCGGCCATGATCTATTACCCCGTGCCCATGCACCTGCAAAAAGCCTATACGGACCCCAGATATAAAGAAGGAGATTTCCCGGTAACCGAAGACCTCAGCAAACGGGTCATCTCCCTGCCCATGCATACCGAACTGGATGAAGAACAACTGAAATACATCACCGATTCGGTGCTGGAATTTTTGTAAAACTCCGGAAAAATGGCACAAAAGGATTTTTTTCACCACGAAACAGCGGTTATAGATCCCGGTTGCAAAATCGGCAAAGGCACTAAAATATGGCACTTCACCCACATTATGCCCGATTGTGAGATCGGCGAAAACTGCAACTTTGGACAAAATGTAGTAGTATCACCCGGAGTGAAGCTTGGCCGCAATGTAAAGGTGCAAAACAATGTTTCCATTTACACCGGGGTGATCTGTGAAGACGATGTATTCCTGGGTCCTTCCATGGTTTTTACCAATATTGTGAACCCGCGCAGTGCCGTGGTACGAAAAGATCAGTACGTGAAGACCATGGTGCGCAAAGGAGCCTCCATCGGGGCCAACGCCACCATTGTGGCCGGAATAGAGATTGGCAGGTTTGCCTTTATCGGTGCCGGGGCCGTGGTGATCAGAAATGTACCCGATTATGCCTTGATGGTGGGAAATCCTGCAAAGCAAATCGGGTGGATGAGCGAATACGGCCATCGCCTGAAATTTGATCAAAACGGGAAAGCCACCTGCCCCGAAAGCAAAGAAATATATCAACTCAGGAATGGTAAAGTCTTAAAGCTTTCCTGATAAAAAAAGAAAAAACTTAAAAGGAATAAAAGAAAAATATGAACATTTACGATAAACTGCTGAATAAAGAAGCCACCCTCTCGGTGGTCGGCCTTGGATATGTGGGGCTACCCATTGCCCTGGAGTTTGCCAGGCACATGAAAGTGGTCGGGTTTGACATCAAAGAAGACCGCATTGCCAAAATGCGGCAAAACATTGATCCTAGCGAAGAGTTGGATGCTTCAGCTTTTGAGGGATGCGATATTGAGTTTACCTCAAAAGAGGAAGACCTGAAAAAAGCCAATTTTCATGTGGTAGGTGTTCCCACGCCTATTGACGACCACAACCTTCCGGATCTGCGGCCTTTGAAGTCGGCCTCCACCGCCGTGGGCAAAGCCCTGAAAAAAGGGGATTACGTTGTTTACGAGTCAACGGTTTATCCCGGGTGTACCGAGGAAGACTGTGTTCCGATCCTGGAAGAGATGTCCGGCCTGAAAGCAGGCAGGGACTTTAAAGTGGGATTTTCTCCCGAAAGGATCAATCCCGGTGATAAGGAGCATACCATTACCACCATTACCAAGGTGGTTTCGGGCAATGACGGGGAAGCCCTGGAAAACATTGCAAAGGTTTATGAACAGATCGTGACTGCCGGGGTACACCGGGCCCCATCCATCAAGGTGGCCGAAGCAGCCAAAATTATTGAAAACACCCAGCGGGATGTGAACATCGCCCTGATGAACGAACTGTCCATAATTTTTAACCGCATGGGAATCAACACTTACGACGTGTTGAAGGCTGCAGGTACCAAATGGAACTTTCTGCGGTTTTACCCCGGGCTGGTAGGTGGCCATTGTATCGGGGTGGACCCCTATTACCTGGTATACAAAGCCAAAGAGTTTCGCTATCACCCCCAGGTGATTAACTCCGGGAGATTTGTCAATGACTCCATGGGTTTTTACGCCGCAAAGCAGCTGGTTAAAAAGCTCATTGCGGCCGGCAAAAACGTACTCAACACCAAAGTGTTGGTGATGGGGGCAACTTTTAAAGAAAATGTCGCCGATATACGGAACTCAAAAGTAGCTGACCTGATATGCGAATTAAAAAGCTATGGCGTTAAAGTAGATGTGGTAGATCCTTATGCCAACCCCGAAGAAGTCAAAGATGAATACGGCTGGGAACTTTCCGGATCCACCGGCACCAATTACGATGCGGTGGTGGTTGCAGTTAACCACAAACCCTACCTTGACCTGAAAGAGGAAGATTTTCTGGCTTTGATGCAGGGAAAAGAAGACGGTATTCTGGTTGACATAAAAGGCATTTACCGCAGCAAGATCAGCAAACTGACCTATTGGAGTTTTTAAAATTTTTACATGATGGGAAAAAAAATTCTGGTTACCGGCGCAACAGGTTATATCGGCTCCCATACGGTGGTAGAACTCCAGCAAAGCGGTTACCAGGTCATTGCCGTAGATGACCTTTCCAACTCAACCGAAAAGATCATGGATCTGGTGTCTAAAATTTCAGGGCGCCGGCCGTTTTTTGAAAAACTCGATCTTTCGGATGAGCCGGCAATAAGGGCTTTTTTTGCTGAACATTCCGATATCAGTGGGGTGATCCATTTTGCTGCTTTCAAAGCCGTGGGTGAATCGGTGGAGTTTCCGCTGAAATACTACCGCAACAACCTGTTTGGCCTGATCAACCTGCTAAACTGTATGCAGGAACACCATATCGGCCACCTGGTCTTTTCCTCCTCCTGCACCGTTTACGGGGAACCCGACAAATTGCCTGTTAACGAAAAAGCCCCGGTAAAAAAGGCCCTCTCTCCTTATGGCAATACCAAACAAATTTCCGAGGAAATTATTGAGGATACCTGTGGGGTTTCGGATTTAAAAGCCATTTCCCTAAGGTATTTCAATCCCATTGGCGCTCATGAAAGTGGGTTGATCGGTGAATTACCCATTGGGGTGCCCAACAACCTGGTTCCCTTCATTACGCAGACGGCCATTGGCAAACGCTCAAAACTCAAAGTGTTTGGGCAGGATTACAATACCCCCGACGGCACCTGCATCCGCGACTACATTCATGTAACTGACCTGGCCAAAGCCCATGTGGTGGCCGTGAAACGTATGCTGGAAAACCAGGGTGAAAGCCGCTACGAGATCTTTAACCTGGGCACCGGAAAAGGCTATAGCGTATTGGAAACCATAAAGGCTTTTGAAAAAGTAAGCAAGGTAAAACTCAATTATGAAATTACCGAACGCCGGCCCGGCGATGTGCCAAAAGTATGGGCCGATACCACCTATGCCAATCTGAAGCTTGGCTGGAAGGCAGAAAAAGGACTGGAAGAAATGATGGCCTCTGCCTGGAAGTGGGAGAAAAATCTGGCATCCGGTATTTTAGAACAAATTTAAAACCCAAACCATGAAACATCCTTGATCAATTTTTAACACACGGGAGGATGATTATTTGGAAAGCAGAAGGTTGTCCTACAAAAAAAGTTAATTGTGATGTTCCATGTGACCTATTTAATCAAATAATAAACCCATGAAAAAAACCATTCTGATAACCGGAGGAGCCGGATTTATAGGCTCCCATGTTGTGCGCCTGATGGTGAATAAATATCCTGATTACCGCATTATTAATGTTGATAACCTGACTTACGCAGGCAACCTGGAAAACCTGACCGACATTGAAAACAAGTCCAATTATCAGTTCATAAAGGCCGACATTGTTGACAGTGAGGCCGTTTTTGGCATTTTTGAAAAATATGGGCCGGACGTGGTGATGCACCTGGCCGCCGAATCCCATGTTGACCGGTCTATCTCCAATCCCCTGGATTTCGTTCGCACCAATGTTACCGGAACGGTAAACCTGCTCAATGCTGCCAAACATTTCTGGGAAAAACCTTTTGAAGGGAGTTTGTTTTACCACATCAGCACGGATGAAGTGTACGGCTCACTGGGCGAAGAGGGATTGTTTACTGAAGAAACCCCCTATGACCCCCGCAGCCCTTATTCCGCATCCAAAGCCGCCAGCGACCATTTCGTCAGGGCATATCACCATACCTACGGTCTGCCGGTGATCATCTCCAACTGCTCCAATAACTACGGGCCCAACCAGTTTCCCGAAAAACTGATTCCCCTTTTCATACACAATATTATACAGAAAAAACCCCTCCCTGTTTACGGGAAAGGAGAAAATGTGCGCGACTGGCTATACGTGGAAGACCATGCAGAAGCCATTGACCTGATCATGCACAAGGGAAAAACCGGGGAAACCTACAACATTGGCGGACACAACGAATGGAAAAACATTGAGCTGATCCGCCTGCTGTGCAAGGTAATGGATAAAAAACTGGGACGGGAAGCCGGCACTTCCGAAGGACTGATTCAGTTTGTTAAAGATCGCGCAGGCCATGACCTTCGCTATGCCATTGACGCCGCCAAGCTGCAGAAAGAGTTAGGTTGGAAGCCATCCCTTGACTTTGAGCAGGGCCTGGAAAAAACCGTGGAATGGTACCTCAGTAACAAAGACTGGCTGGACAGTGTCACTTCCGGCGACTACCTGAATTATTACCGGGAACAATACGAAAAAAGATAGAAAGCCCGTTTTTTATCCCGGGGGTTATCACCCTTAATGATCCCTTTCTTTTGGGATTACAAAAACATTTGTAGTTTTACAACAAGATAATTCAGTTAAAAAAACAGGGATAAATAATACCATAACCTCCGGAATATTAAACACCGGAACTTTTTAAGAAACCTCCATTTATGCAGATTTTTTCCAACTGGTTGAAAAAAAAGAAACTGACCTCCCCGGTAGATGTTTCTTCCCTGGTAACAGACATGCATTCTCACCTGATCCCGGGAATTGACGACGGGGTGCCGGATGTGGACACCGCCATCGCCCTGATCAAGGAACTGGCCGGCCTGGGCTATCGTAAGGTCATCACCACCCCCCACATCATGGTGGATCTTTATAAAAACACCCCGGAGATCATCCGCAAAGGTGAAAAACAGGTAAAAGAAGCCATTGAAGCCGAAAGGATCAACATAGAATTTGAAGCCTCAGCAGAATACCAGCTGGATGAGGGTTTTCTAAATCATTTCAAAAACGGGCAATTGATGACTTTCGGGGGCAAATACCTGCTGCTGGAACTATCTTATTTCAATGCCCCGCCCAATCTTTTTGAAATGCTTTTTGACCTGCAGGTGGCAGGTTATAAGGTGATTCTGGCTCATCCCGAACGATACGCTTACTGGCACCGGGATTTTTCCAAACTGGAAGACCTGAAAAACCGGAATGTGTTCTTTCAATTGAACATGATCTCCCTTTCGGGGTTTTACTCCCTGCCCATAAAGAAAATTTCGGAAAGACTCATTGACGGAGGGATGGTTGATTTTATCGGGAGCGACCTGCACAGCCATCAATACCTTAACCTGATAGAAAAAGCCCTTTATGAGCCATACCTGGAAAAACTGATCAACTCAGGTAAGCTCAAAAACCACCTGCTGTAAACTTTTCTTTCCATACCAGCACGGTTATGTAAAAAAGATAAAGGATTAAAAACACCCAGCCCTGCCAGCGTTCCAACACTTTTTTTCTGGATATCCGCAGAAAAAGAAACAGTAACAATGCGGCACCTATGCCCACCAAAATGTCGAAGTTGAGCACCAGGTTGAATGGAAGCGGCTTGATGGTGGCACTGATTCCCAGCACAAAAAAGATGTTGAAAATGTTGGATCCGATGATGTTCCCGATCACCATGCCGGGGTTCCTTTTATAGGCGGCAACGGCACAGGTAGCCAGTTCGGGCAGGGAAGTCCCCACAGCCACGATGGTCAAACTGATCACTGCTTCGCTCATTCCAAAATTAAGCGCGATCACCGTGGCGCCGTCCACGATCCAGCGCCCGCCCACTACCAGGGCTACGCCCCCTCCGGCGATCATCAGGGCCGAAAGCCATAACGGAAACTGCTTTACTTTATAGACCACTTCATCTTTCTGGTAGGCAATGCCGAAGGCATAATACATGAAAAGGACAAAGAATGCCATAAGCACTATGCCGTCGCTACGGTACACCATGGAAGTGCTGATGCCGTCAAACAGGGCATCATTGGCCAGCACACCGATCACTACTGCCGCCAGCAGGGCCAGGGGCACTTCTTTCCACTGGGTATTGTTGTTAACCGCCAGGGGATAAATGATGGCCGAAACCCCCAGAATAAGCAGGATGTTGGAAATGTTACTGCCCAGGATGTTGCCCATGGCCACATCGGCAGTGCCCTTGAAGCTGGCCACCAGGTTTACCACCAACTCAGGGGAAGAAGTTCCCAGGGCCACAATGGTAAGGCCGATCACCACATTGGAAATGTTGTGCCTGCGGGCAATGGAGGCTGATCCGTCTACCAGCCAGGTAGCTCCGTAAATCAGCAACACAAATCCTGCAACAAACAGAACATAGGTGATCATGGCCCCGATTTATTATAAAAAAGCCCGGAGCACTATAATAAGCTACAGGCCTTTGACTTATTTTGCACTATATGCTTCAACAGTCCTGCTGACTTTTTTAACAAGCCCCTGCAATACATTCCCCGGTCCAACCTCTACAAATGTGGTAGCCCCGTCTCCAATCATGCGCTCCATGATCTGGGTCCAGCGCACGGGTGAAGTCAGCTGGGCGATAAGGTTTGCTTTGATCCCGGCAGGATCGGTATGGGGGTTGGCATCCACATTCTGATAAACCGGGCAAAGCGGGGTATTGAATGCCGTCTGTTCAATGGCTTCTGCCAGCTCTACCCTGGCGGGTTCCATCAGTGGGGAGTGAAATGCCCCGCCCACCTTTAAAGGCAGTGCCCTTTTGGCACCCGCTTCTTTCAGTTTCTCACAAGCAATATCGATCCCCTTTTCGCTGCCTGAAATAACAAGTTGCCCGGGGCTGTTGTAGTTGGCCGGCACCACCACTTCATAAATGCTGGCACAAACCCCTTCAACGGTTTCATCATCCAGCCCTATAATGGCGGCCATGGTAGAAGGCTCTGCTTCACAGGCTTTTTGCATGGCCCGGGCACGTTTGGATACCAGCACCAAACCATCCTCAAAAGTAAGGGCGTTAGCGGCCACCAGGGCCGAAAACTCACCCAAAGAATGTCCTGCCACCATATCCGGCTGGAATTCATCACCCAGGTTTTTGGCCAGGATCACCGAATGAAGGAAAATGGCCGGCTGGGTTACTTTGGTCTGTCGCAGGTCTTCGTCGGTACCCGAAAACATCAGGTCGGTAATGCGAAACCCAAGGATCTCATTGGCTTTCTCAAAAAGTGCTTTTGCTTCGGACGAACCCTCATACAGGTCCTTTCCCATCCCTACAAACTGTGCCCCCTGCCCGGGGAATACATATGCTTTTCTCATGATCAAATGTACTTTTTTCAAAATAAATTAGACAAAGGGCAAAGGTAAAGAATATTTAATTGATTTTCGGGTATCAGGCTTTTGGGGCAACTTTAACCCATCGCCCATCGCTTTTTTCCCGGGACCGGATAACCCTTTTTTTGAAAAGGGTTATCTGGTATAAGCATGGGCAAAAAAAACGCCGGAACTTCTCCCGGCGCCGGCATGTGTTTTTTAGTTTCTATCCAAAGCAATCAATGCAGGTTGGAACCAAGCAAATGGATGAATTCTGCCCTGGTTTTTTCTGTGAGGAAAGCGCCCGTAAAATCGCTTGTAGTGGTCACTGAATTTTGTTTTTGAATGCCCCGCATCATCATGCAATAGTGATGGGCTTCGATGACTACCGCCACCCCCATGGGGTTCAGTGTTTCCTGGATGCATTCCTTGATCTGGGTGGTGAGGCGCTCCTGCACCTGCAGACGGCGGGCATAAGCATCCACCACACGGGGAAGTTTGCTCAGACCAACAATATAGCCATTGGGGATATAGGCCACATGGGCTTTGCCTACAAAAGGAAGCATGTGGTGTTCACACATGGAGTAAATCTCTATATCCTTTACGATCACCATCTGTTTGTAATCTTCCTTAAACATGGCTGAGCGAAGGATCTGCTGGGGGTTGAGATCATACCCGTGGGTGAGGTACTGCATGGCTTTGGCCACCCGCTCCGGAGTCTTTTCTAACCCTTCACGATTAGGATCCTCACCAATAAGAGTGAGTACTTCGCGGTAATGCTTTGCAATGGATTTTATTTTCTCAGGGTTGTAAAGGTCAATCTTTTCGTAATCATCCATTTTGTTCTCAATGACCATTTCCCTGTTGATTTCAGATGCCATTTTTTATGTATTTAATGGGTTTAACTTCCGTAATATTCCACAAAATTATTTTCGGTTTCCACCACTTTCACACAATGCAACGAGGCCCCGAGTTCCTCTACCGGTTGACGAAGTTGCTCCCATATGCCAATGGCAAGGTTTTCGGTGGAGGCCAGCCGGCCTGTCATAAACTCAACCTCCAGATTCATGTTTTTATGATCAATTTTTTCAATCACCCTGGATTTAATGATCTGACTCAGCTTTTTTAAATTCAGTACAAAACCTGTTCCGGGATCAACTTCTCCTTTCACCGTTACAAAAAGCTCATAGTTATGACCGTGCCAGTTGGGATTGGAGCATTTACCAAAAACTTCCATGTTCTTTTCATCATCCCATTCGGGACGATACAGCCTGTGGGCAGCATTAAAAGACTCTCTTCGGGTGATGTGCATCATTATTTCTGATCTTTTTGTTTTTCCCGGCAATAAAGAACAAATTCTTTACTTTACAAAAGTACAGGAAAAAGTTGTTGCTGCTTCAAAAACTTAATTTTCAGGTGTTAAAACAAAATTAAGCTTTTGTTTAACTTTTTTATGTAAAGGCTTAAACAAAGAAAAAAAATAAAGGTTCAACGTGAAAAAAATATTGTGGCAAGAAACACTCAAAAATACCAAAAGAGGGATCACAAAAAGGGATAGATGGTTTCTATCCAGCGATCTTCCGTTATAAAAAAAGTGCCATAATTTTCCCATGATTTTAAAATGCGTTCGGCTTTCATTTCCTCCTGTGACATTCCCTTTTCTTTGGCATTTTTAACCATTTCCATGGTTTTGGCCAGGGTTTGGTGGTATTCTTTCAGCTGCTGCATGTTAAAAACCGGCCCATGTCCTCCGATCAGCGTTGTTTCTTGCGGAAAATTTTCAAGGATCCAGGCCACGTTATCCATGAAACCCTGCGGATGTCCTCCGTTACTGACATCTACAAAAGGAAAATAACCGGCAAAAAGCAGGTCTCCCATGACCAGCACCCTGCTCTCCGGAAACCACACAATGATGTCGCCCCCGGTATGCCCTTCGGGCAGGTGGGTCATTTCAAGGGTTTGCCCGTTAAAATCGAGGGTCATGCGGTCAGAGAAAGTAATATTGGGAACGGCATGATCCGGGAGGGGCGGGATGGTCCGATCGCCCTGTATGTGCTCCGAGGAAAGGTATTCTTTAACTGAAGAATGTGCAATGATGTCGGCATTGCGACCCAGTTCTACATTACCCCCCGTATGGTCGCCATGCAGGTGCGTATTTACCAGATAATGGATGGGAGCTTCCGACAGTTTTTTTATGGCTTCCATCAGCTGGGGAGTGGTTTGCGCATAGGCTGCATCGATCACCAGCAAACCGTTTTCTCCAACCGAGGCCACCACCGCTACTCCGTCCCCCACAAAAAGCCGGTAAAGGCCGGGAGCAATTTCTGTGGTCTTTACGCTTACCTGCGACCAGTCGCGCTGAGAAAAGCCCATAACCGGCAGGAGCATGATCAGGAAAATAGTTATTGGTCTCATCATTTTAATTTTTTTAATGGGTTAATATTTTTATTAAAAAGCAAAACAGTTATTAACCCGACAGGGTTCATTTTATCGGATTGCATTTTAAACCTGGCATGCTGTAAAGCCATTCTAAGGCAATCCCCCTTAAATGTTCCAACCGGCAATATTTAACGCGATCCCTGATATTTGATTAAAAAACCTTAAACTTGCACCTTAAATAAAAACAGGTATCCATGTTTTATACCCTGCTGCGTCATGGCTGGCTGAGTTTTGTGCGGGCCCATTATTTTGAAAGATCCCTGGGCATTAAGCTCCTTTTTGGTTTTGTGATCTTTATTTCCCTGTGGTATCTGTTCATGATTGGGCTGGCCCTGCCAAACCTGCTGGAAAACCTTTTCCCGGAACAATACCCCCACGAGGCTTTTTTTTCCCTGCTGCTGTTTGTTTATGGATCGGAATTGCTGGCCCGCTTGTTTTTTCAGAAGGTTCCGAGGCAGAGGGCCATTAACTATCTTCACCTGCCTGTAAAAAAAAGCTTTCTTGCCCGTTATACCCTTATACGGTCATGGTTTAGCGGGTACAATTTCTTTTTGCTGGTTTTTCTGGTCCCCTTTTTCATGCGTACTCTCTACGGCCCTGTTTCTCCGGAGGCATTCCGGAATGCCCTGCTGGGGTGTTTTCTTTTGAGTGCGCTCAACCATTCGGTCGGCATGGTGATTAAAACCAGAACAGCCTGGAAACCTTCCACCCTGCTGGCTGCAGGTTTGCTTATTGCCGGTCTGATCCTGGCAGGGTATTTTTTCCTGGAGCAACTGATGGCTTTTTCCGGACAACTGGGATTGGCCCTCATGAAGGGGAATATGTGGGTTTTTGCAGGACTGGTCGCTGTCATTGGATTTTTACAGCTCACCATTGTCCAGGGCCTTGTTAAAAGCTTTTATACGCTGAGCGATCAATCTGCAAAAAGCACAGAAGCTTCCCTCTCAGGAAGTTTCATGGAAAAGCTCCTGGCAAAGGTCCCGGTCTACGGGATATTCTGGGAACTGGAATGGAAACTGATCACCCGCAACAAGAGAGCGAGGAATAATTTTTATCAATGGCCCCTTATGCTGCCCATACTGGTTTACCTGTTCGTTTATTCTCCCGGAGAGGCCTTTGCATCCATGACTCCGATACTGATGCTTTTTCTGGGTTCTTACGGGATCAATCACCTGCAGTTTGCCTTTTCATGGGAGAGCAGGTTTTTTGATCTGTTGGCCACCCAAAATATGAGCCTGCAGCTTTTTATCCGGGCCAAATACTTTTTTTATTCCCTGATGGCCCTGTTGCAGTTTTTTATTTTGCTGCCTTTTATTTTGTGGCTAAACCCTGACGTATTTCCCCTTTTCACGGGGTTGCTTCTTTTTGCCATCGGCCCGGCCTTCTGTCTTTTATTTTTTTCCGGGGTAAGCAATTCTACCCGGATCGATCCCAACGGAAAATCTTTTTTCAACCTGGAAGGCACCAGCGGCCGGCTGTTTATTTCGGTGCTTTCCATCTTTTTTACCTTAGTGCCGGTATATATCGTTGCCTGGCTGCTGCCCATGGAAACAATGATGGGTTTTTCATTGGCAGCAGGCGTTACCGGGCTGCTTTTCATCATCTTTAACAAACAATGGGTACAAGCCATAACCAACCGTTTTGAAAGAACCAAATACCGCAACCTGAACAAATACCGGGAAAAATAATGACAAAGATCCACATTGAAAGTCTGCAGAAACAATACGGGCAGCAAATTGCCCTGGATATTGACCAACTCAACATAGAGCAAGGACAACTGGTAGGAATTGTTGGCAACAACGGGGCCGGAAAAACCACCCTGTTTCGCCTGCTGCTCGACCTCATCGAACCAACCAAGGGGTCCGTTCTCATTAATGAAAAACCCGTTGCCGGCAATAACCATTGGAAACCCCACACCGGCAGTTACCTGGATGAAGGATTCCTTATCGATTTCCTCAAACCGGAAGAATTCTTTCATTTTACGGGAGACCTTTACGGCATGACGCCAAAAGCTATAGATGAAAGGCTTGAGCTCTTTTCACGGTTCATGAGTGATGAGATCCTGGGACAAAAAAAATATATCCGGCAATTCTCCACCGGCAATAAGCAAAAAGTGGGGATTATTGCGGCCATGCTGGTGCAACCCGAACTCCTGATCCTGGATGAGCCGTTTAACTTTCTGGACCCCACCTCTCAGATCCTGATCAAACGTATGCTGAAGCAGGAGAATGAAGCCCGCCATACCACCATGCTCATTTCCAGCCACAATCTCAACCACATTACAGAGATCTGCACACGCATCATCTTGCTGGAAAAGGGAAAGATCATCAAGGACCTTACCCCCGAAAGCGGCGACATGAAAGAAATTGAGCAGTATTTTTCGGTAAATGCCGAATAGCTGCCCTGCATTTTCCCTGGTAATAAAAAATTTATTGTTTTCCCGAACCGCCCTTAATCAGGGAAAAGGGAAAAATGGCCCTTGCCCATTTCAACATTCAGGGAGTTTTGGGGTTTTACCTGCATCAAATCCTGCTTTTAAAATTTAATCATGCTGTGAGAATTTTACTTACCGGCGCCACCGGATATATTGGCAAACGACTGCTTCCTGTCCTGGTAAAAAAAGGCTACCGGGTGGTGTGCTGTGTGCGCGACAAAAACCGTTTCTCCCCTCCTGAGCCCCTAAAAAAAAATATTGAGGTGGTGGAAGTGGATTTTTTAAAAGAGGAAACCCTGGCCAATATTCCGAAAGACATTGACGGGGCCTATTACCTGATGCACTCCATGTCCACATCGGCCCATTATGAAAGGCTGGAAATGCAGGCGGCAGAAAATTTCAGGCAAACCATGAACCAAACCAGCGTAAGGCATGTGGTTTACCTGAGCGGCATCATCAATGAGGAGAACCTTTCCAGGCACCTGGCCTCGCGCAAGGCGGTTGAAGAAGAACTCGGAAAAGGAAAGTACCACTTCACCACCCTGAGGGCAGGCATCATTATCGGTTCGGGAAGCGCTTCATTTGAGATCATCCGCGACCTGGTGGAAAAACTACCGGTGATGATCGCCCCAAAATGGCTCAAAACCCGCTGCCAGCCCATTGCCATTACCGACGTGATCACTTTTCTTGAAAAATCCCTTTTTGAAGAAAAAACTTTTGACCGCAATTTTGATATTGCAGGACCCGATGTATTGACATACAAAGAAATGTTATATGGCTTTGCCCGCGTCAGGGGGCTTAAACGCCGGATTGGGGTGGTGCCCGTCATGACACCAAAGCTATCCTCCTATTGGTTATACTTCATCACCTCAACTTCCTACCGGCTTGCCACAGCCCTTGTCAGCAGCATGAAGGTGGAAGTGGTAGCCCGCAATGACGAGATCAACCACATCCTGCAGGTAGAGCCTATGGGCTATGAAGCCGCCCTGAAGCGGACCTTCTCGGCCATTGAAACCAATGAGGTCATCTCCAGCTGGAAAGATTCCCTGATCAGCGGCCGGATCAACCAAAGCCTTTCTGCTTTTATCCACGTACCTGAAAACGGTTGCTTTGTTGACAAGCGTACCCGCCCCATCAGCGACCGGCAGCGTACCATTGCCAATATCTGGAAAATTGGCGGGGAAACCGGTTGGTATTATGCCAGCTGGCTGTGGGAGCTAAGGGGTTTTCTGGATAAACTTTTGGGGGGAGTTGGCCTCAGGCGCGGCCGCACCCATCCCGACCGCATCGAGCCAGGCGATTCGGTGGATTTCTGGCGGGTGCTTTATGCAAACCCCCCGGAAGGCCGTTTGTTGCTGTTTGCCGAAATGAAACTCCCGGGTGAGGCCTGGCTGGAGTTTAAAGTTACCAATGAAAAACTGACACAAACCGCCACCTTTCGGCCCAAAGGCTTATGGGGCCGTGTTTACTGGTATTTGGTGGCTCCCTTTCATTTTATCATTTTCAGGGGGCTGATCAACCATCTGGTGAAAAAATAAACAGCAGGTCAGATTTCCTGCTCTGCCAGAGCGGCCATCAGCAACTCATCAATATCCGGATCACTGGGTTTGGGTGGCCGGTTGTCAAAAATGGTACCGTCGCGGCCAATAATAAAAAAGGATGGAATCCACCTGACCCGGTATTCAGCAGGCACTCCCCTTTCCCTGCCGGGAGTGTTGAAATGCACACCGGTAATGCCATGCCGCTGCACGGCACCCCGCCATGCATCGGGGTCGGCATCAATGGAAACATACATAAACACCAGGTCATCTTCCATTCTCATACGTTCCTTTAACTCTGAAGCCGGGGGGACTTCCCGCATACAGGGCCCACACCAACTGGCCCAGAACTTCAGGTAAACCACCTTGCCATGATAATCGCTCAGGGAAACCTCTTCCCCATGAATATCGGTCATGGTAAAATCGGGAGCAGGATTACCCGGCCATACGGATTGCATGGCTACGTAGTTGGCCTCCAGCTTCTCTTTGTAGGCCTCCTCCGGACTGTGCTTCATAAAATCGTGGTAAAGTTCCAATCCAAGATCCAGATCGCCGGAGTTCATCTCTCTGCTTACCGACAAAGCCTGTATATAGTATTTCGAGCGCCCCGACAAATAATCTGCTGCCAATTCGTAATTGATGGAATGCCGGGATTCTTCCTCCGGGAAGTGACGGTCTTCCGTTTCCCGTTTATGGTCAAGGTAAGAAAGCAAAAAATTGACATAGGTCAGGTTGTTGAGACGATCCCCGTCAAAACGGGTGCCCTGGTCCAAAAAGTCATAGTAATCTTCTGGCAGGGCAGGTTTTTCATCCAGGTTGTTGAGCTGTTGATGCCATTCGGGATAATCCAGCAGCTTTTGGAACCGTTCGTACATGACCCGGGTCTCAAAAAACTGCAAAAATGCAGGGCTGAACTCGGCGGACTGCGGATAAGATTGCAGAAAGCCGGTTTTTTCACCGGCAATGCTGTCGGCAAAAAAGGCATAGGCCTCAGGAGCCAGGTTGCGGGCTTTATCCTGCATATAAGGACGGGTCAGCCGGGCTTCCATTTCATTTTGATAATCCCTCAAAAAATTATTGACCCGGCCACCGGAGCCGGAAAAATGCAACCCGTTCAGCTGTCTGGCATCTCCTTCCAGTTGAAGAAAATACCCCGGCTCAAGAAACACCTCCAGGTGATCCCGTCCGGAGGTGATGGTACCCAACAAAGGTCCCGGAACATCGAAAGTGGCGGAAAAACTACTGTTTTCCTCGGGCAGGAAAGTAATCACTTTCCTGTCGTTATTGATGTGATCCCTGAAAAAATTGAGCTCCACAACCTCTTCGGTCAGGTTTTCAAGTTCTCCGCTCAGGCTAACATTTTCCTGATCAGCCAATGGGCTGCAGGCGGCCAGTCCGGCCAAAACAAACAAAAGCAAAAATATGCGCATGGTATTTTCTGAATAATTGAATAAATTAGTTTTCCAGTGCGGCAAGCAGCACCTCGTCAACATTGTCGTGGCTTGGCCGCGGAGGACGGTTGTCGGCAATCTTACCGTCCCTACCGATCAGATAAAACGTGGGTACTCCCCTGAGATTGTATTGCTCCGGCACTTCATGGTCAAAACCGGGAACATTTACATGAACGCCTTGTATTTCGTGATCTGAAACGGCTTTGCGCCAGGCATTTTCATCGGTGTCCACCGAAACGTAAAAGAATACGAGGTCGTCCTGCCCTTCCATGCGCTGCTTCAATTCTTTTGCATAAGGCACCTCACGCATACAGGGGCCGCACCAGCTGGCCCAGAAGTCAAGATAAACCACCTTTCCCCGGAAATCGGAAAGGGAAACTTCTTCCCCGTTAATTTCCGTTAAGGTGAAATCGGGGGCGGGTTTTCCGGGAGCCAGTTCCATGGCTTTATCGTAAATCCCGTCTACCACTTGCTGGTATTTTTCGGAAGAAACATGGGCCAGAAAATCTTCATAAGTTTCCCTGGCTTCTTCAAAATCACCGAAGTTGAGCATGGAAACCAATGTGCTGGCCATGGCCACATCCCGCGTTTTCCCTGAGAAAATTTCCCTGGCGGCTTCATAGCGTGCCAGCATGGAGTCTTCCATTTTTCCCTCAGCAACTTTTTGCGCCATGTAATGTTGACGGTAAGTGTTTAAAAATCCAACGTAAGAGGAGGAGTTCAAATATTTATCATTTAACAAACCTGGATCGTCAAGAAATGCATAATAATCCCCGGGGAGCGGGGGCGCTTCTCCGTCTTCACGAAAATGCGCAGCAGCTATGGGGTACTGCATCTTGTAAGTGTATTTTTCATAAAGCATATTGGCGCGCAGCAGGGATACAAAATCCAGGTCAAGTTTCCCATAATCGGGATGTTCTTCAAGGTATTGTGTCTTCTCTGCATGAATGTCTTCAAGATATTGCACAAACTCCTGCGGGCCTTTGTCGGCCGTTTGGTTCAGTACCGTCATTCTGCCGTAATTTTTTTCCACATCATGATAAAAGCCCAGCAAAAAATTGCTTTCAAGGGCTTTCTCACCGGAGATGGAAGGTTTGGCTTCGGCATCAGCAGCATCCAGAACCAGGTGGACATCCGCACCGGGCTCAAGATACAGGGTAATGGTACGGGGAGGAATACGCAGGTAAACGAATCCGGCTTCCTCCATGGGCAGGTTCGCCTCAAAGGCATTTTCCCCATCCAGGGAAACCTTCACTTCTTCCCTTGCATTGGTCACAAATTCTTTGACATAAAAAATCTCTACCT
>SL_3KL_010_SEDDRAFT_10001521_pt1 | contig 21139 bp, 25 predicted proteins | sample SodLakKL_010_SED_2_FD_10381 | JGI IMG/M metagenome (IMG submission 10381) | reverse complement strand
AGTTCACGTTGACGTCTTTCGATCTCCTCTTCGGGAGTTAGGCCACCCCCGAATGCATCCCCGGCAACTCCGTCGAACATTATGACCATAAAAAACGTCAGTATTACAATAGCGAAGGTACTATACAATTTCATCAGTCTGTCCACTCTATCACCTTTGCATTGCTTGGTATTGAATATGCAAATGAGAGATCACGTGCATTAAGATCTATCCGGCTATACGAGATTGAAAAACTCGCACGCTCTTCGTGTTGAATCACCCGTATCGATTGTGCCATTACCATACCATTCGACTCGGTAAACCGGTCGTAGCGTTCTTCCATTACCGGACGGTCATCCGCATTTGAATGAACGACTCTCGATACAACTTTGTAATAGGGATCGATCCAGTACCGCCTGATAGAATCATGCGAACGAAAAACCAGGAGGTATTGATCTCCGTCTACGGTAAATTCATCGGGACGCCGGGGCTCATTAAATAAAGCCCTGCTGCTCCCGAGGAACAGATTCATTATATCATCAACGCCAACATCCATACGCAGAAACGAACGTAATATATCGCCTCTCGCCTCACCAATAACCGCTTCATTTGCCATTGAATTATAAAACACAAAATCGTCTTGCGATAAAAACACCGTACCGACATTTATACCAAATGGTCCACGTATTCGTACAAGCAATGAATCGGGGTGTTTCAAATCCATATTAAAATTTCCGGAATTTGAAAAATCTCTGCTCTCGATCGATATCGAGCCCCGTGCTTTCAACGATGTCTTTTTACCGTGATTTTCATGAACACTGCTTACCAGTTGTGCCGGGGTCACCCGATCAGTATCGGGTGTTACTCTCGGAGCCGGAGAACAACTGAACAGCACCATCGCCAGGAAAACAATGATGCTTATACATCCATACATCCATCTTCTCATATCGCCCCACGCTCAATCTTTTGTTTAATTTCCTCTTTAGAGTCATCCAACTCAATAGCTTTTTTCCAGAATTCCATCGCCTTATCGTACTCTCCCAGGTGATAGTAAATATCGCCCATATGATCGTGTACAACGGCGCTTTCACTACCTACATCGATCGCTTTTCGAACGTACTGTTTTGCTTTAGCAAGATCACCGAGTTTAAAGTAAATCCATCCTAATGTATCGAGATACGCATCATTTTCCGGTCGCTGCTCCACAGCACGCTGCGACATCTCGAGCGCCCGATCAAGATCTTTTTCCCGCTCTGCCATACTATAACTGTAGTTATTCAACACCAGATGGTTATCCGGTTCAAGCGATAAGGTAACTTCATACAAGCTATCGGAAGTAGTATATTCCTCTTTTGAATCGTACGTCAGAGCCAGCATGCTGAGTGCGTTTACATCATCCGGTCTTATTTCAACAGCCCGACCGATATATTCGCTCGCTTGTTCAAGATCATCGATTCTATTATACGATAATCCCAACAGAAAGTACAGGTCAAAATCATCCTCGTGTTTTTCAACCCCTTCCGAGAGAAGCTCAATAGCGTTAGTATATTCTCCTGCCTGGAAATACGCCTCTCCTGCATAGATCCACGCATTATTATCATCGGGATCAAGTTCAGTAACCCGCCTTAATTGTTCTATCGCTATTTCTCTTTCATCGGAGAATAATGCAACGATTCCCCTGAAAAACCGGGGTTGCGGTTCATCCGGATATTGCTGAATGATCGTATCGAAAACCGGAGCAGCCAGTTTCATTGTTTCAGGATCACGCTCGGCAAACCGTTCGACAAATTGTATAAATATCTGACCGATTTCTACTTTTAATTCCAGTGAAAGATCCTCATTTTTAACTACCTCGACAAGATATTCGGATGCCGATTCAAAATCATCAAGCTGGACATGCACATCAACCAGCGACGTGAGAACATCAAGATCGTCGGGATGGTCTTCCAATAATTTTATAAAAATAGATTTTGCTTCCTCAAATTCGCCGGTTTGTATATAGGTACTGCCAAGTGTGTGCAAAATCGATTCGTTTCCGGGATCAAGGTCCAGCATACGATTTAATGCATCGATTGCATCATCGTGTCTGCCGAGCGAATTATTTAGATCAGCGATTTGAGCAAGGATCTCGAGTTGCTCTCCGAATCTGTTGAGAATTTTTTCATATACTTCTAGTGCCCGCAACGGTTTATCGAATTGATATAACCGTGCAAGCGTGTAATAGGCCTGTGAATTATTCGGATCGAGCTCGACGATCTTCTCATATTGTTCAATTGCCTTATCTATTTCACGTGCGCGGATGTAAACACTTGCAAGGTTCTCCCGGTACGATAATTTTCCGCTGTCACGACGTACTGCTTCACGGCCGGCTTCTGCAGCTTTTGATAATTTGCCGAGTTCGAGATAGCTTTTAGAAAGTGCGTAATAGATTGCCGAACTTTCATCAAGTTCAAGTGCTTTGGTATACTCTTCAACAGCACGTTCATATTCACCCTGCATTTCAAGCAGCGATCCCTCGACAAAATGTTCTCGTGCCTGTTGCTTTTCCTCCTCTGTTGGCGGCCGTCGTTCCTGCTCACGTGTATCGACAGCTTCACCGCTGCTGCCACATCCGAGTAAAAACGCGGCAAACAATAACAGAAATCCAATTCCCAGAAGACCACCCTTCTTCATAAACACCAACCTTTTCGTCTATATTTATATTTTCCCATGTCCTAAAAATATATCAATTTTGTACCTTAATAACAATAAACAATTTGAAATTCATTGCCTTTGCACTTGATTTTACTGTTTTACTTTAATAACTTTTGGTAACTGACTATTCTACAATAATCTAAACCAATATAAGAGGGGTACCATGACGACGGGTTACTTACTTAAGCGTTTCCATTTAGTGCCAATTGTGGCTCTTATTGCCGCATTTTTCATTGCCGGCTGCGGATCCTCACAAGTAGTTGTGGAAGATGATGATTGGGCGGATCAATGGGATGAAGAACGTGTTGAAGAGCAGGAAGACAGATTAGCCCAACTTGAGCAGGAGAATGCAGAGCTCCAGGAGGAACTTGCTCGGCAGTCACAGGAAAACCGATCACTGAATGCACGCATAGCAGAACTTGAAAAGCGTCTTCTTGAAGAGCGGGAACGCCTGCGGGCACTTGAAGAGGAACCAGCACGAGAACCCGAACCGGAACGGGTAACAATCACTCGCAATGAGTTTGATAGAGAGTACACCCGCGCGGTGAATCTATTTATGGATCGAAGATATCAAGATGCTAAAAATTTGTTCTCAAGATTACTCGATTCGGGGATCGATCACCCGCTGGTACCGAATTGCCAGTATTGGATTGGTGAATCTTTATACGGTATGGGTGAATACCGGCAGGCAATTGAAGAATTCCGGAAGGTATTCGATTACAGTTCACAACTGAAACATGATGATGCCCAAATTATGATTGCCAATAGCTATCAACAGCTGGGCGATAGAGAACGGGCACGACAAGAATACCAGCGATTGATTGACCGTTTTCCGAATAGCGAGTACGTTTCCTTCGCACGCCAGCGGTTAGGTAGTCTCTGAAACTTAAAGATAAACTTCAGGGGCTTTTCAAAATGTTATGGAAGCCCCTGATCTGCATATCTTTATTCCTTCAATAATCGCTCGATCATCTCCACATCTTTTTTCGAGCCGAAATAAATCGGTGTACGCTGGTGTATATCCGTCGGCATTTTATCGAGTATTCTCATTTCTCCGTCGATAGCCTTACCACCGGCTTGTTCAGCGAGGAATGATAGCGGAATACATTCATACGTTAACCGCAATTTTCCTTCGTTATTTTTCACATCCGGTGGATAGGCGAAGAAACCGCCGTATAACAATATTCGATGAAAATCTGCAACCATTGTTCCTATATACCGTAACGAATACGGGCGATCGGTTTCGGGATCGATTTCTTTAAAATAATCAATTAGCCGCTGGACTTTTTTATCCCATTTGTTATAATTTCCTTCGTTCACACTGTATTCTTTTCCTTTCTCAGGTATTTTCATATTTTCATTGCTCAAGAGGAATTCACCGACACTCGGGTCAAGAGTAAAACCATGCACACCGTTGCCGGTGCTGTATACAAACATAGTACTCGAGCCATAGAGGATATAGCCGGCAGCAGCCAATTGATTGCCCGGTTGCAGTAAGTCTTCCATCGTACCGTCACCGGATTCACTCTTTCTCCGGAAGATGGAAAATATTGTACCGATATTTATATTCGCATCGATATTGGCCGACCCGTCGAGCGGATCAAACAGCAAAACATATTTTCCCTTGTCATAATTATCCGGGATCTTCATTAATCCACCGCTTTCTTCCGATGCCATGACACACAAATGACCACCATGATCCATAGCACGGTATATGGTTTCATTTGCATAAACATCAAGTTTTTTACGCACTTCCCCGTGTACGTTTTCATCATCGGTTGCACCCAGTATATTAACAAGTCCGGCTTTAGAAACTTCCTTCCAGACCACCTTTGCTGCGAGCGATAAATCCGACAACAAACTTGTAAAAGCACCTGTTGCTTCCGGGTGTTTACGTTCGCCCTCAATGATGTGGCGTTCAAGTGTCATTAACCTCGGTGGAGCCAGAACGTCGGTCACGTTATCGGTAGGCATACGTTTCCTCCTTTTTGTTGAGCATGGAATAGACTGTGAATATTAAAAATATAGGAATTACAAAAAATAAGAGCAACCCTGGGTTTATAAGCCGTTATCTACATATTGCCGCACTACATCAAAGACAGTATCGGGGGTAATATCTTTCATGCAGCGGAAATGCTGTTTCGGACATTTGTGTAATCCGATGTGCGTACATGGTCTGCATGAAAGATCCGGATGTTCAACAACGGTATTATTTTCACCGTACGGAAAAAAGCCGAATTCTTTCACGGTTGAGCCAAAAATTGCAACTACCTTTCTTTTTCGGGCAACAGCGATATGCATCAATCCCGTATCATTGGTAAGAACGACATCGCAATGATCAAGAATTGCCGCCGACTGCAGGAGGGAAACTTCACCGGCTACATTGAGCGTGCGCTCTTCACCGATGAGACGACGTATATCTTCACAGTAGGATTGATCTTCGGGTCCCCCGAGAATAACAATATACGCATTATAATTTCTGATCAATTTCTCCGCAAGTTCAACATAGTACTCCTTCAACCATCGTTTTGTGTAATGTTTGGCCGACGGACAGAGTGCAGCAATCGTTATTCGCTCACGTTTTAACTTACCGAACTCATCGGCTATCCGTTTTTTCATTTCCTCCGGTATGTGCAGCTCAAGCCCTTCTCCGTCATTGGTAACTCCGAACGGTTGCAGCGGTTCAAGATACCGGTCAGCAACATGGACGTTATCCCGGTAAACCTGCCATTTCAATTTAACAAGAAAGAAACGCTGAATCACACGCTTGTTTATCCGGACTTTTTTACGGGCCGGAACTCTTCTCCGAATATACCTGCTCCGTAAACTATTATGAGCATCGACTAGTAGGTCATACTCCACCGGACGTAACTCATCACACAATTTCCGCAGCCCGGCTAACCCCGTCTGTGCGTTAAATTCATATAATGCATCTATATGGGGGTTGTATCGTAGCAGTTCGGCAAATTCCTTTCTGACGATAAAATCCACTCTGGATTGGGGGAATTTTTTTTTGAACGATCGAAGCATCGGCGTCGTTAATACTATATCACCGATGGAACTCATGCGAATGAAGAGTGTTTTATCTGGTATGAAAGTGGTCATGGCATTTAGTATAGCATATATCTAAACCATTTTCAAATCATAAACATTTCGAAGATAAATAATTAATAATCCATCGGATACCGAATAACTGAAACATTGGGAGGGGTTGTGAAACAAGCAACAATTAGTACGCTTGGTGCATTACGAGAAACCGGATACACCGTCACCTCGGTCAAAGACGAGATCCGGAGTAATCTGATACGAAAAATACAAAATAAGGAAACACTTTTTCCCGGTATTATCGGTTATGAGGAATCGGTCATTCCTGCTATTGTAAACAGTGTGTTAGCAAAACACGATATTATTCTTCTTGGTTTACGGGGACAGGCAAAAACTCGAATTATACGACTCTTGCCTTCATTACTCGATGAATACATACCTATCGTAAAAGGTTGTGAAATCAACGATAATCCATTTCGACCCGTCTGCCGTCAATGTGTTGAACAAAGCCGTGAAGCGGGTGATGACCTTGAAATAGAATGGTTACACCGTGACCAGCGATACGGTGAAAAACTTGCAACACCGGACGTTACAATCGCCGATCTCATCGGTGATATCGATCCGATCAAAGCGGCATCGAAACGGCTGCATTATTCACACGAGGGAGCAATCCATTTTGGTATAATCCCCCGTACAAATCGCGGTATCTTTGCAATTAACGAGCTGCCTGATTTACAGCCTCGCATTCAGGTCGGTTTATTCAATATCATGGAGGAGAAAGATATTCAGATCCGTGGCTTTAATATCCGTATACCGCTCGATGTGATGATTGTATTTACCGCCAATCCTGAGGATTATACTAACCGTGGTAATATCATCACACCGCTGAAAGATCGAATCGACTCTCAGATTATGACACATTATCCGAAATCGGTTGAGGATGCAATTACCATTACTGAACAAGAAGCCTGGATTCAACGTGATGGTAAAAAACTCATTGTTCCACATTATTTTAAAGAAATCATTGAGCACATTGCATTCGAAGCACGTAAAAGTGAGTATGTCGATCAATCTTCCGGTGTAAGTGCACGGTTGACAATTTCAGCGATGGAAAATCTTATCAGTAACGCCGAGCGACGAGCTATACTCAGTGGAGATGATCACATTGTTCCGAGAATCTGCGACCTTCCGTATGTCGTGCCCGGCCTAACCGGAAAAATCGAGCTCGTATTTGAAGGTGAGCAGGAAGGTCCGATGAAAGTCAGCAAAGCGCTTATCGGTAAAGCTGTACGCAGTGTGTTTAAACAATATTTTCCAGATCCGCTACAGCGACAACAACGTCCGCGGCAAGCCGCTGAGTATTACGAACAACCACAACGACAACAGGGACATCGCCGAACAAATGAACCGCGTGATGAACATTACGGAAAAATCGTAACCTGGTTTGAATCCGGCAATTCTATTGATGTAGCTGACGACATGACTGTTCAACAATACTATGATGCATTGAAGAAAGTTGACGGTTTGTGTGAACTTGTTACGAAATATATGAAAATTGACAAGCAAAATATTTATGAAACTGCATCGGCAATGGAGTTCGTGCTTGATGGATTACATCAAAATTCCCGACTTGCCAAAGATGAGATCGATCACAAAACATCATATAAAGATCTTGTCGGCACGATATTTTCGGGAAGAGGTTCATACGACAGGGATGATTTCAGATAAAAGGTATTAACTATGCGTTTTCATTATTCGAAATGGCGGCTTGATTCTAAAACCGATGAACAACGACTTGAAGAGCTTATGTCGTTGTTCAGTTACTTATTGGTTAAATCAGACGGCGATGTCGATGAGGCAATTGAATGGTTAAAGCAGCTTGCCGAGGAGCATGGTATATTCGATGAGGATATGACACTTGCCGATCTTATTGAGGAATTGAAAAAACGCGGCATAATTGAAGAAATCGAAGACATGCACGCCCTCACCGATAAAGGCGTTCAACGAATGCGATTAGACGCATTACGTGAAATTTTTTCATCATTGAAGAAAGGACCCGAAGGATCGCACGAAACTCCACACACCGGCAGCGGCATCGAACGATTAAGCGAGACAAAAAAATATAGATTCGGAGATCAGCCAACAAATATTGACCTAACATCGACACTTCGTAACGCAATGAAACGCGACGGTATCGATGATTTTTCAATTAAAGAAGATGATCTTGAAGTCTACGAAACCGAACATATGTCATCGTGCGCGACCATATTGATGCTCGATATCAGTCACAGTATGGTACTGTATGGCGAAGACCGTATTACACCGGCAAAGCAGGTTGCACTTGCAATGTCTGAGTTAATACGACAACGTTTTCCGAAAGATTATCTTGCCCTTGTTGTATTTGGCGATGAGGCAAAGTTGGTTTCATTAAGTGAGCTGCCCTTTCTCTCGGTGGGGCCATACCATACGAATACGCGTGCCGGTTTACAAATGGCACGTTCACTTTTGCGAAGATGCGGTAACGTGAACAAGCAGATATTTATGGTTACCGACGGAAAGCCGTCGGCAATGTTTGAATCGTCAGGCAGGCTGTACAAAAACCCGTTCGGACTCGATCCGAAGATCGTGAACAAAACACTTGACGAGGCAGTACAGTGCCGCCGGGAAAAGATCACCATAAGCACGTTTATGATCGCACGTGACCCATACCTGGTCAACTTTGTAGAAGAAATGACCAAGGCAAACCGGGGGCGGGCGTACTATTCCTCACTGAATAAATTAGGCGAGTTTGTTTTTGTTGATTACCTTCGTAATCGAAAGAAAAAATTCACCGGCTAACCGGCAGTGATCTTCTCACTCCATCGAGAAAACTACCTTCACCGCATTGGTTTTCCCTCTTGATTGTGCCGTCGAAAGCGCCTTTTTCCAATCTTCGAGCTTAAACTGATGGGTTACAAGTTTTTTCAGTGGTATCTTCCGATTGCGTTTTATCAAATCTATTGCAAACTCGAATGTTTTTCTCTTGCGTCCCCTGAAGTTTTCAGAGGAGTAAACGTACGAGCCGAGCAGATCGACCTCGCGGAACCAGACCGGTGTCAGATCCACGCCCTTCGCATCCGCAGCCGTTCCCACCAACACAACCGATCCTCCGGCTTGTGTTAACCGGAGCGCGTCATCAATAGTTTCGGGTGATGCTATTGTGTCATACACACGCTGTACACCGCCTTCCATCACCCGTTTACCCAATGAAGGTTTCATCACCTGTGCATTAGTGGCTTTTGCCATAAAATCATAGAGATCTACTTTCGCCGGATTGATCACAACGTGCGCTCCCATTTCCTTTGCCATTTCTTCTTGAAAACGGTATCTGGCTGTTGCATAAATTTTACATCTAATCGGAAGCATCTTGAGCACGGCTATGGTGAGCAATCCGATGGTGCCTGATCCAAGCACAAGAACCTTTGCACCATTCGGTGGATAACGCCGTAAAACACCATGCAACGCAACGGCAAACGGTTCGACGAGAACTGCCTCTTCATTTGAAAAACTATCAGGTACTTTATATACCTGTGATTTATGTGCAACGAAATACTCTCCCCAGCCACCACCTGTTTCATAACTATAGCCAATGGCAATTGACGGTGAAAGATGACCATTGGTAATGTTTATACATAAATGTGATTGTCCGCGTCTGCAGTTAGGGCATGGTTTTTCAATTCCCCGTGTCGTACACGAATGTGACGGTTCAATTACTACACGATCTCCCTCACGCACATTTTTAACCGATGGTGCTTTCTCAACCACTTCACCGACAATCTCGTGGCCAAAAATAAAGGATTTTGGACTGTACGGCTCCATTGAGAAACTGGTCTTTCCGTTTAGTACAGAAAGGTCAGAACCGCAAATGCCCGATTTCAGGGTACGCACACGAATCCAATTTTCGTTGATTGTTGCAGGTATGGAAACTTCGCGTAACGATACACATGACAACGGAGAAGTGGTAATCGAGCGAAATCGTGAGCTTAATGTCTTTACTGCAAGATACTTCGGAATATTGAGTTTGAATTTGATAGCTTTCATCTACATTTTCTAGTATGTGAAAAATTTATTGTTCATAGCTTGCCATCCGCACTGCTTCGAACTCATCTCCTGCATGCCATTCGGGTATCTCACGCTGCATAGCAAGTTGCCAGCCAAGTTCAAAACAAAACCGTCCTTGATCAACCGCACCCCGTAAATCCCAATCATCGCGTATTACATCACTGGGCTGATGGTAGTGTTCAGCGATATACGTTTGTACCTGTTCTTCACCCCAGTCATCCGGTTTACCGATGAAGTCGGTGCCGGTTCTGAGTGATACTGCGGGTATTCCTGCTTTCGCAAAGCTGAAATGATCCGAACGATAGAAATAACCCTGCTCGGGGGCCGGATCGCTTCCGATATCCATTCTTCTTCGATCTCCGATTTCATGAACGATGTCTCCGATGGTTGAACGTTCCGATCCGAGAAATATTATATCCCTGGTCGGAGCCCAGATATTTGCACCGTCGGTATTAATACACGCGACGATGTTTTGATGAGGAAATGTTGGATTCCGTACATAATACTCCGATCCAAGCAAACCGAATTCCTCTGCTCCTACTGCTGCAAAAAGAATCGAACGGTGCGGTGGTATCGGCATATTCTGAAATGCATTTGCTATAGATAACATCATCGAAACACCGATTGCATTATCAAGCGCCCCGCTATAAATCGAGTCTCCGTCCACAGGTTCACCGATGCCAAAGTGATCATAATGAGCTGTATATACGAGCACTTCATCACTGTAATTCGGATCACCACCGGGAATCAAACCTAAAACATTATAGGTATCAATATCGCGTAATGTTTGCCGGATTGTTGAGCTCGCTCTCAGGTCGAGGTCAACCGGCTCAAAATCCTGACTGTGTGCCCGTTCTTTCAGATCTTCGAGGGAATAGCCTGCCATTTCTAAAATATCCCGGGAAGCATCCTCACTCGTCCATGCTTTTAACGGTAATTGCGGCACTTGATCATCAACACGCAACTCGAAATTTTCACCGCCCCATGAGCTTTGTACAACAGAGAATGGATACCCGGCGGATTCAGTGGTATGAATTATGATCGCACCTGTAGCACCAAGTTCAGCAGCAATTTCATATTTGTAGGTCCAGCGACCGTAATAGGTCCGGGCTTTACCACCAAAGAAATCCGGTGTGTCGACTGTACCGGGATCATCATTCAGCATCACAAGTATCTTACCCGACATATCCATATCCTTATAATCGTCCCACTCAAACTCGGGTGCTTGAATGCCATATCCCACAAATACCATATCACCGCTTACCGGTACGGTGGGTTCAAGCACACCACTAAACGGCATGAAATCATCGTTATATAAAAATATCTGTCGTTGATTTCCGCGGGTAACGGTCAAATGGGTGTTCCTGTCGATACGCATACCTACCAGCGGCACACTTTGAAAGTACGAACCATCGGGGCCACCGGGCTCTATTCCCATCGCTTCTAATTGTGATGCGATGTAATAACGTGCAAGGTCATCTCCTCTGGTACCGGGTCCCCGACCTTCAAGCAAATCGTGAGAAAGATATCGTGTGTGACCGAGAAGAAATTCTTCAGTTATAACTTTTTCGGCATCCTGCACCGGATCAGTACCACATCCGGTAAGTATCAGTGTCAAAATAAAGAGAGGATATAGTATGCGATACATAGTTAAGAGCTCCGTAGCAAGTTATTCAGATAGTTCCATGATAATAAAATCGGGAAACGCAGCAAGAAAATATAAACTTTCGTGATACTCGTTTGCCATTTCGATTGTATCAAACCGGGAGTTATGGGTGATATGCATTAAGTATTCTACTATATCGTCTTCTGTATGTTCATCAATGATAACAACACCATTAAACTCGTTGAAATCATCAATCTCTTCCCGGGAAATTTCCGGTGACGTTTGTCCGTAAAACCGGTTATCGATAAAATACCGGTTTAGTAATTCCTGATCTGCAAATGAGGGAAATGATTTTCTGACAAGCGGGTGCATCCCAAAAAGTTCTTCAGTATCCTCAGTCCGCGGGAAAATGGTATAATAATTAAATATCTCTGTACCTTCCGGTACTACCCATAACGAAGTTCGATGCTTCTCCTCCTCCCAATCGACGTTGGCGGGCCGCGTTAGATCGGGATAGAGAAGGAGATCAAATTCTGCTGCCACCTGTCGCAACTGATCGTTTGAAGCGTCACTGTTAAATAGTACTGAAATGACCCGGTCGCTTTGCAAAAGAAATGTGTGAATGCCCTCATCATCGTAATAATACGGTCCCTGGAAGAAGTTTTCCTCGCCGAAATCGGGCGCTGTTGGTGGCGGTTGATCATCATCATTTTCAACAGGTTGGTGTTCACCACACCCCATAAGCATAAGTACTATCCCCCCGGTTACTAAAAGGAAACTATTCCGCATACGCCGGATCATGTGCCATGGGTAATTCTTCTTCTGAAAATCCTTCCTCGGTCCAGTAATGTTCCAGTTCAACGCCAAGACCCTGGACAAGGCGTGTGACGAAATTGAAATAACCGGTGACCATAACAATTGCAAGAATAGTTTCATCGCTTACCCCCTCTGATTGTAATTCTTCTATATCATTTTGGAAATGAAATTGTGGTTCACGTGTTAGTCGTTCGGCAAACTCAAGCATCTTTAATTCAAGCGGTGCAAGGTATACACTTCTGAAATCTTCCCGGAACTGTTTCACGTGTTCTTTATTTTTGGTGAGGCGATATAATGCATCGCTATGATGATTAATACAATATTGACAATTATTGGTTTGTGCAACAACGATCGCGATCATTTCTCGTTGAATACGTGTCAGCGGTGAGCTACCGAACATTAGCGTGCGGTAAAAATCCATGTGCGCTTTCAGGTACTTTGGGTTCAATCCCTGTGCCTTAACGATATTATCGACGCCTCCCCATGGTGCACGGTAGGCGTCGTAATAAACTTTCAGTTTTGTGTCTACCTCCTCTTCACTCAGCGTTCTTATCCAAGACATAATGCCTCCTTTAACGAGTTAAGTATAGGTGAATTTACCAATCGGTCGGGCGATCGAGATCCATGTGAGTTCTTTGATTGGAATTAGCATAAACGGTACTATTCTTTTTGGGTGAGATTTGTATAGCCCAATCGCCTTTTTGATTGCGTATGACCGAGCCCCATAATTTTCTCATTTTTTGCTCGGTAAACTTTTCATAGAAAATCCATCCGAAATACGCGGTTGAATTACTAATATAAAATGCTGGAATTCGTTCACCGGGTTCTACCGCTGCTTCTGCAATTGTAACGGGAGTAAAACCGACTTGTTGCAGGATCTGTATAAAGTCTTCAGTATAATCATGTCCATCAACAATCAACGTATGACGCGTACGTTTCACACCGCGTCCTGTAGCCAGGTCTTTCAATGATGCATACATTACATCCTTGCTGCTTTCATAGGAGCTGTTCGTCATCAAACAAATCATCCTCTAATCCCGTATCGGGATTCCGGCCGGATTGCAGATATTGTGAAAGCAGTGCTGTATCTTCACTGCACGCTGCACACAACAATTGGTTATCGAATTCTTCGACGTGTGATACGGTGGTGTGAGCACCGCACATAGAACATACCCCTTTTCGCTGACGCCGTTCAGGAGCTCCGTTTCGTTTTGAAACCCTGTTGTTTGTTTTTTTCTTAACGGGCATCAGTCTGTCCCCTCTGTTCGCATAAGTACGATCTTCCCATTAAATTATTGTAACAGTGATTCCATACTTTTCCTTACTCGTACATTCGAACATAGAGCAGCGAGTTGACCCCAGTTGTTCGATTATCAACCTATTAGCAATATAAAGAGGCAGTAGATTAGATGCAACTTGATGCTTTGCAAATTGTTGCGTATACTATAGCAATTAATTACGGGAATCCTTATGATAGAGGCACTACTTCTGTTGCTCACTGCAACGGGTTTTCTAATATCACTATATTTTACAGGAGTTTACTACGGCTATTTGAAAAGTGATATTTGGTGGATACCTGCCTTTTGTCGTATGGATCAACACAGCTGTCAATCAATTTTACAAACCTCCGAGGCACGCGTTTTCGGAATACCGAATTTTGTCCTCGGTCTTTTGTTTTATTGTGCACTTTTCATAGTTATCATTGGCAACAGTAACGGTTTCTTGTTTGATATAATACTCGCAGCTGCCTTGTTTACGGTTATTCTCGCTGTGTCTTTAGTGTATGCATTACGTATACGTTTAAAAACTGATTGTGTTCTCTGTTATACTGCTCACGGAATAAATACCTTGATTGCTATAATTCTTATCATAAAAAAATTTAACATAATGTAATATTTCATGTATGTGGAGCAACTTGTGGAAGTAAAAGGAAATAAAAGTCTTGCCGAGGAAGTACTGCTATATTATGATCCATTGCATCTCGAACACCTCACATTACCTCATCACCCCGATCAACCGAAACGCTTAACGACAATAGTAGAGCATCTGCAAAAATACGGTATTTGGGATATAGTAACGCATCGTTCATGCCGGGAAATACAGTTAAGCGATAAATCTGTTTTCGAATATATAACACTTGTACACCCGGAACAACACATCGATTATATAAAAAGAAAATCGGAAGAAGCGCGACAGTCAAATGCTATAATTATGCCTTTTTCAGACGGCGGTGACACAAATGTTAGTGCAAATACATTTGAGGTTGCACAAAAAACAGTTGCCGCAGCGATCGAGATGACAGCTGCCGTTTGTCGAGGTGAGGTAAAGCGATCGTTTTGTACGATTCGTCCACCCGGACATCATTGTGAGCGAAACAGGCCGATGGGCTTTTGTGTATTCAACAATGTAGCAATTGCAACACGATATGCTCAACAGGTACATGGTGTTGACCGGATTGCTATTATTGATTGGGATGTTCATCACGGCAATGGTACACAAGCAATCTTCTATGACGATCCGTCGGTACTCTATATAAGCTTGCATCAATATCCTCACTACCCCGGAACCGGGAGTACTCAAGAACGCGGATCAGGCGATGCCGAGGGAACAACAATGAACTTTCCGTTAGCCGCCGGAACGGATGAGAAGAAATATGAACAGGTGTTTGTACAAAAGATAGTTCCGGCAATTAAAGAATTTGAACCCGGATTGATTTTTATCTCAGCGGGATTCGATGCCCATAGGGGCGATCCGCTCGGTGATATGCTGTTAACCGGTGAGTCATTCGGAATATTCACCCGGATACTCTCAGATGCAACTGCCGTTTGTGATGGCAGGATAGTTTCATTGCTTGAAGGTGGATACAACCTGCAAGGACTTGCAGAAAGCGTTGCGGCGCATATACTCGCACTCGGTGGAGTAGAACAGAACGTTCGATCTGAATTGAAAGGAAATATAAAATGAAGTATATATGGTTCTTCTTATCATTATTAATACTATTGGGATGTGAACGGGAACGAGAAGAAAGAACTATACACATTGCGGTTTCTCTTGCCGGAAGCGATGCAATATCTTCGGTCAAACATATTCAAGGAATAACCGATGCGGCAGAAAATGAGAACATTGAGCTAAGCTGGAGAACTGCCCGGTGGGATTACGAACTACAATACCGCCACATAGATACACTGCTTGCTGACGATCCGGATATTATAGTCATCGAGATTGCAAATCCGCACAAATCAAACAAAATATTTGAAAGAATAGAACAACAGAGAATTCCGGTTATCGGGTTCAACCGGTTGGCAACAGCATTCCAGTATGATCTCGTTGTCAACCCGGATTATCAAACGATCGGGGTAGAGCTGGCTGAAGCTATAATCGATACGTATGACTCTCAGGATACAAATGTCTTGTTCCTTCACGATTTACTTTTCGGGGATCACGGTAAGAGTATTGTAGAAAGTTTTTTATCGACTATAGAAAATCATAGTAACTTCAAAATAAAAACAGTAGAAGCTTCACATCAAAATGAAGGACCGGACATAGGAATAGAATTGCCCGATATTACGGAGCAATTGCAGAAAGCCGATGCGGCAATAGCTACCAATCCGCACCTCACTCGAAGTTTAGCTCAAGAAATTAAAATGATGGATGAAGCGGGTATCGAACACAAATCACCATTGATCGCTGGCATCGGTGGTGATGAGACATCCATTATGATTGACTATGACAACCTACTCCTTATCGATCGCCAGCCGTATACTGCCGGAATATACTTAATCGATGCAGCATCTGATTATATACGGGGTGAGTTCAGGCATCTTGAGGGACCGGTACTCCGAATTGGCGATTATATAATTCCCGTCGTATATACACAGCACCGGATAATCCGGTCCGAAACAAACAATTAATAAACAATTGATTTTTATTACGCGAATTTATATGTTGCAAATAACCGCTTATCATTGAGTGCTCCTCCGGGTATTTGAACGGTATGAAAGTATCGCTGCATTTCAAATTAGGTAATTGTAACCAGGTTGTCGGAGATGTCACGATGAAAAATCTCAGTCGGCTACTCATTATTATAATCGTTCCGCTACTCCTTACCGCAAATGACGAAACAATAACCATTTCCGGACAGGTTACATATTTTGACGGCCATCCGGTAGATAGTTGTTTCGTTGAACTCAAAGACAGACAATTCGGAACGGTCGCATCCACCCACACAGATTCGTCTGGATACTATCAATTACATGTACCGAAAGGGACGTATCTGGCATTGCTTGCGATCAGAAAAGATGAATATGCCGTTAATAAACTGGAATACTGGGCGTGGAATATCTATGCATATTCCGATCTCACGATAAATCCACGGTATGATAAACTCGAGATATATGCAATGAATGTATTCAGACCGCAAGGTGCATATCCATCATATTTTATATATTTCAGACCGATGGGTTTAAGCAGAGTACTCGAGATCGGTCCGGAGAATATTCCGGATCTTGAATTGCTCGATATTGCACCCGAACTGGAAATAGATGATATAACCGTTACCATTAACGACGAAATGGTCGATGTATTTACTGTACAAAGAATACTAGAATATGCAGGAAAACAGCGTATCTATGCATACCTGGTACAAACAGCATTACCGGAAAACATAACTCCCGATACGCAATATGATTTCATCAGGTTAATTGTCAGCGATAGCGAGTACGGTGACCGCGGTGAAGCAATGTATATGTACGACAGAAAGAAATACCGTTAAAGAGAATTTATTTATGCGAATAAAACGATCCACCCGATCATGGTTTCGCGAACGACGGAACACGTCAAACAATTCCTTCTTTGATTTTCTGCACGGTTACGTGTACGGCCGCTGGCCGTATGCTTATATCGGTATTGCAATCGGCGAACACCGGATAACAAAGATCCTAAGGCCTATATATCGAGCAGTCTCGTTTCCGTTCAAAGTCATCGCTTTTCTGTTCGCTCGTAATAAGAGGGATGTAAACAATGGCAAATCATCGAAACAGAAATTTGCCGATACGTATCACGGAAAAGTTGTGCCGCTTGAGGGTGCCCGCAAACTCGTTACCTTGAATCAGGATGTATCGTTGCGTAACCTCGAGCATGTGATTCCCTACGATACCGCGCGTGACATAGTTCTGAAAAATCCGGATCAGCTTGCTGTATTGCAGTGTCCCTGCCGCACCGCACGTAAAAATCCCTGCACACCGCTTGATGTGTGTCTCGTCGTGGGCGAGCCATTCACAAGCTTTATACTCGAACACCATCCCGAACGGGCACGCAAGATAACTTCCGATGAAGCGGTGGAGATCTTGCACGAGGAAGATAAACGCGGACACGTACACCATGCATTTTTCAAAGATGCGATGCTCGGCAGATTCTACGCGATATGCAATTGTTGCAAATGCTGTTGCGGTGCAATGCAGGCACACCGGAACGGCACGCCGATGCTTGCTTCATCCGGTTACGTTGCGAAGGTCGACCAGACACGATGCGTTGTGTGCGGCACGTGTGCAAAGTATTGCCAGTTTGAAGCGGTTACGTTTATCAATGGAGTAAAAGAGATTGATGCTGAGAAATGTCTGGGGTGCGGTGTATGTATTCCGAAATGTACAAAAAAAGCACTCACGCTCGAACGGGATACAAGCCGGGGAATACCGCTGGAGCTTGATGAGTTGATGGCGGAGGCGGAGGAAGGATTGTAAAAGAATAGAGATATATCATCCTGTAATCATGTTCACAATAGATTGAACAATTTCTTCTATTTTCTCCTCCGTAAGTCTTCCAACCTTATAGAGTACAATTGACCGATCTGCGGTGAACAGACGATTGGTCTTACATTACTTGGTTTCTTTAATCCACCTTGCTTAAAGTCAATTTCGCTTACTGCAATCGAATAATTGTCTCTGATAGTTTTGCTAGTAATCTGACACAGAATAATATCATTTCCATCAAGTTCTGTTACTACAAAGGCAGGTCGTCTCTTAGCATGTGTTAAATCGGAAAAAGGAAAAGGTACAACAACGATATCCCCCTTTACAAATCTTTCCATGCCTCATCTTCCTCTGGACTGAGCCAATCCTTTTTAAGAGACGATTCGCTGGTTATCAACGGTTCGGATTTTGCTTCTTCGCTTTCCTCTTTTATTTTTTTGATAAAAGCAAGTATTTTATCGAGAACACTTTCAGAGGCATCATTAAGCTCTTTAATGATCATTTCCTTTTTAGTCATTTTGTCCTTATCAACAGTTCAACTTTTTCTTTCATAGTATTTACAGGTAACCAATCTCGCCGTTCAATCACTTACTATCTACACCAACTTCCTCATACGATATACCTTTTATCGATGTGAGTTCTCTTGCATGCTCAATTGTCATACTTACTAATTTGCCATTCTTGTCAAGATCGATATAAATATTTTCATTTATCTCACGCGTTTCTGCAATTTCTCTATCTCCAAAAACAATCAACGCTGTATCGGTATCGGGGAAATATTTAATCTTCATGAATCCTTCTCCTTAAATGAACGGTCAAAAAAAGCATTATGAATAGTTTCTCCGTCCTCAAGTAATACGACTCGGAGAATTCTTCCACCATACTCCTCAATTTTACCCCATTTGCGAATGCGCCCATCAGTTTGAATCTCTTCTCTCATTGGATTTTCAACAACTTGTTTAATCCACTTTTCTTTTATTATTTTGCGATCTGATCGCTCTGATACATATAAAAAATATTGAGTATATTTCACAATAACCTTTGTATTCAGATATAATCAATAATCAAATATACAATTGCAAAACAAATTCTACAAACCATAATTATCACCTGATTCTTCCTTAATAACAAAATAGCGGAAGCAAGCCTCCGCCCAAAGAGACTCGAACCGTTCAATCATTCATTCAGCCAGCCCCCTTGACTTCCCCCCGATAATACCATATATTATTATAGCGTATATATTTATACTATAAATTAATTAGAAAATGCGAAATATAGCTCAAAAACACACATTTCCCCGGCTAACCGGACAACGGGTCAACAAACTCCAGTGTCCACCGGGAAAGATCAATCTACTCTACGGACCGAAGCCGGTTTTCCACATTTCGCATGGCGTGGCGGGAGAACAGTTGATTAAAAGCCAGCAGGTTGCGGTCGTTGACGGTGCAAACCGCTTTTCGCCACACGCAATCGCAACCATTGCGCGGCGGCAGCACGTCGACCCGGAGGAGATGCTCGGCCGCATCGTTGTATCGCGGGCATTCACGTGCTATCAGATGGAGTCAGCGGTAACCGATCGCACCCCGGCGTTTCTCAATAATCACGACTGCCCGCTGCTTATAGTCCTCGGACCGCTTGATCTGTTTTACGACGAGCAGGCCCCGATGCGCGATGTGCACCGCGGCTTACAGCATATGCTCGATACACTCGATGCGTTGAAAAAACAGGGTGTTGCAATTTTGGTAACTTCCCAGCAAATAACTGCGCCGCACGGAAGAGGACACTTGTTTACGAGTTTAAAAACAAAAGCGGATTCAGTATACCGGTTAGATGTTGGAGAAAGACATTTTGCTTTACTTATGGAAAAGACAAATCGCAAAGCAGAAATCATAAATTCTAATTCCCTAAATCCGAAACAAATTCAAAGTTCAAATTTTAAAATGATCAAAACAAAATCAACCACCGGTGTTGGTTAGTTTTGAAAATTTTAGAATTAATACATTTGATATTATTTCGAAATTAGGATTTTAAAAAGGAGGAACTATGGGCAGAACCGTACCGACCTTCACACAGGTCATCCAAAAGGAAATCGAATCCTGGTCGAAGTTCCGGCGCGGCTTGCGGAAGGAAGATCAGGAATTATTCGACGAGATGTTCCGCGCACCGCGCATCCATCTCGCCGCATCCACATACACCATGCGCGTCATCCCGTTTGAAAGTGTCGCGATGGCGATTATGCTGGAACAGGAGAAACGAATTAAGGAACTTGAGAAAAAGTTGGAACAGTACCGGGAAATAACGGAGGTGAAATCCTAAATCCTAATTCTCTAAATTCTAAACAAACCCAAATTACCAAAATCTAAATTCTCAAAACACCGGGGCCTTGCTGTTTTGAATATTGGAGCATTTGTTATTTGAATTTGTTCAGGATTTGGGAAATTAGAGATTAGAAATTTAAAATGATAACAACAACCGGTTGGCTATTCGACCTCTACGTCATCGACAACGGATTGGCACTCTGGATTATTGACCACGCCGGAAACGCGCACCGGTGTACCGTGCCGTTTCGTCCGGCGTTTTATCTTGCCGCACACAAGGTGCGGGAGGAAGACGTGTATACCGCAATGAAGCGTAAAAGCATTTCCGTCACGATATCACACACCGAAAAGCTCGAACTTTACAGCGGGAAGATGTTGCCGGTTTTGCAGGTATCGATTCATAATCCGGTACACTTTCGTCGTGCCGTGAAAATCGTTGAGAACATTGCACCGCACGACGCTCTTTACAATACCGACATCTCTGTCGAGCAGCTTTTTTTATACGACCGTGACCTCTTTCCTCTTGCAGAAGCCGAGTATCATATTGAGAATGGACGTCTGGCAGGATTCCATATACTCGTGCCGCAGGAATCACTCGATTATCACGTCCCCCCTCTCCGCACAATGACCATCAAAAATGCGGCTGAAGAAGCGGCGCCGGGAAGCCGTACCGAGCCGAAATATCACCGCTACTTGCAACTCGAGATAAGTTACGAAGACAAAAAGCTTCTGCTCGAAGAAGAGAACGCCGCCGATGTACTCAACACACTCGATCAGGAACTTGCCCGTTACGATCCCGACATAATTCTTACATCGTGGGGGGATGCGATGCT
>SL_3KL_010_SEDDRAFT_10001520_pt1 | contig 21150 bp, 18 predicted proteins | sample SodLakKL_010_SED_2_FD_10381 | JGI IMG/M metagenome (IMG submission 10381) | reverse complement strand
CCCAGCCCAAGGGCCACATAGGGGAGGACCTGACCGGGATCCTCGGGTTCGATGATCCGGAGGAGCGCCGAGACGTCCGCCGAGAGGGCGTCGATTCTCCGGGGCCCTCGCACCCAATCCATCTGGGGCTGCTGGTAGGCCCCCTGGTATCGGACGCCGATCCGTCCCGCATCACCGTACCAGCGGTCCACGTGGAGCCCGAATACGAAGCCGAGTCCCGGAGAGATGTCTCGAGGGGGCTGGCCGTCCAGGGCCTGGGCCCCGGAGTTCAGATCGGTGAGGAAGGCTCCGCCTCCCGTCCACCCGGCCCCGTAGCGATGGACCTGGGCGTCGGCGGGCGCGGCGGTCGCCACCACGAAGGCGAGTGCCAGTGCGAGTGCCAATGCGGGGGCGCTCAGGGCCCCCATCCACCGGGAGCCGGTTCCAGGGGAGGGTTCGCCGGGAGGGTTCATCTCGGGATCCAGGTCAAGGGATGAAGAGAAGGTCCGGTCTCTGTCCCGGCCGCTCATGGGAGGGCCCGGATGTGGGAACTGCGGATGTCCACCACCACCACACCGCCGGCCTCGGTCACGGCAAAGAGCTTGGCCACCACACAGTCCGAGGCCGAACAGTTCCGTCCCTGCCCGTCGTTGTCGGTGGGAAGGGGGGGCGTGACCCGCATGGGCCCCGTGATGGCATCCCGGAGCGGAATCCGTCCCCGTTCCGTGTAGTGCACGGTGTCCAGGATCCGGATCATCCGGTCCCCGGTCACCGTGAAGGCCAGGGTCTGGTTCGAGGAGGCGCCAGGCGACGGCGTGTCCGGGTGGTCCGGGTGTAGGGCTGCTCCTCCGCCCCCCGCAACCTCCTCCGGTACCGTCCCCCGGAGTCGGAGGTCCCGGGAGAAGAAGTAGGTTCCGAATGCACCACGAGCGATCCCCAGGCTTCCGTCGCTATTGAGTTCCAGCGCCCTGACCCGCTCCGAGTCGTTGTTCAAGAGGTCCCCTACCGTCTGACGGCTGGAGATGGTGGCCGTCTCCGAATGCCAGACCACCACCCGCCCCGCATCCAACCGTCCCCCATCCCCGAACGCCACCCAATTGCGATTCCTGGAGCTTGCCACGTAGGTGGTGTCAGCGAAGGAAACCGCCTCCAGGTCCCAAGCCGCATCCTGAAGGTACTTCACGTTCGAGCCTGACTGGGAAGTGATCTGACGGAGGGCGGAGAGGGGGAGTCTCACCCCACTCCGGAGGATCTGGTCTGGGAAGCCGGTGCGATGGTCGAAGATCTCGATCCGGCCATCGAAGAAGAAGTTGATGCTGTCGGCGTGGAGCACAGCCACTGTCATCTCCTCCTTCGTTACGTCTACTTCTTCCCGCACCAGATTCTGCCCAAGCCGCGCAAGGATACGGGTCTCAGGCTCGGCCCATCCCGACTGGTTTTCCACCCACCGCACCGTGCCCAGCGGCGCCACGGCGGTGGGGCGGGTTGAGTAGAGAATCCGACCCTGGGCATCCTGGGCCACAAACTGGGGGCGGTCGCTGAAGTCGAAGGACTGGAAGCTCGCGACGATGGTGTCCCCCTGCTCATTCTCCTCCAGGCTCATCTGGAAGAGAACGTCATTCCGGGTCTGGAGTCGCTGGGACACCGTTTCTCTCGGCGCGCCCAGGAGGCTCACGTGGGAGATGGACGTCCCCCCCGAGTTCGCCACCAGGAGGGTGTCGCCCGTCCGGTTCATGTGGAGTCCCCAGGGCTCCGCGCCCACCACGACATCGCTCTGCCACTGGTGGTTCTCGGGGCGGAGCACGTGGAGGAGGTTGGACTGGCGGTTGGAGACGAACACGTTCCCCCGGAGGGTGTCCACCTGCAGATCCCCCACCACGATCGATGAGGCGGGGAAGGCCGAGGTCCGGCCCGGGACTCCCAGGAGGGGGATGGAGGTCGCCCGGGCGTCCCCGATGGTATAGGACTGTCCCTGTACCTCGGTATTCTGGCACCGGAAGCTCGACCCCGTGACCTCGGGCACCGCCGCGGCGCAGTCGCCGGAGCGATTGAAGGCCCACCCGTAGAGCTCCATATCAAAGGAGGTGGGGAGGTCCGCAGGCGTGAGCCACTGGGGGGCCACGGTGAAGGAAACGGCGACAGTGTCCCCGGGGGCCCCCTGGGGGATGGCCACCTCGGCGGAGAAGGCCTGCCGGCTGCTCCCCCCATCCAGGTGGACCACCGCCGTGTAGCCGATACGGGCCATCCCGCTCACCGCTGCAGGGTCCAGGGCCGTAACCCGGATCTGGATGGAGTCGGTGATCTCCATTCGGTCGGGGGCCTGGACATCGAGCGTCACCTGGATTCCAGGGGTGCTATCCGCCGGGGCCCGCTCTCCGGGCTCCAGCAGGGTATCTCCGTCACAGCCGGATACGAGTGAGGCCACCAGGAGAGACGCCGCAAGGACGGGCCATTTCCGCCGGAGAGGATTCACCCCGGTGCCAAGGGGGGACAGGAGCCGGGATTCCGCCATCAGGATCCTCCAAACGATGGGACTGGGTGCAGGACACAATCCTGCGCTGCAGGAACCAATATTCCGCTGCAAGCCAGGTGCCAGCAATACCGCGCGGGGTCGGCGGGCCTTCCCGGGGGCCGTCGAGGTGAGAGGGCCTCATCACGGGCTCGTATCGGGCAGCCCTCCTGTCAGGGCACCCGAGGGCGCAGGGGAGCCTGGATGGGAAAGCCTGGGAACCCAATGGTCACAGCCCTTGTGCGGGGGGCTCTTCCGCGGCATCCTGATGAATCCGTGCGGCCATCTCGACGTCCATGCAGCGGGAACGCAACACCGGAATTCGCCCCCAAGCAGGTGCCTTATGGCGGGGGAGCTACCCTCGGACCCCACCTGGAACCCCACCAGCCAATTGGAAACCACCGTGACACCTCGCATTTTGCGTCGATCCCGGCGGGAGAGCCGGCCGGCTCCGGAGCGTGCCGTCCTGGGCGTCCTGACCCTGGGGCTGGGCCTGCTCTCACTCACCGGGTGCGATGGGGCCGACCGGGTCCCGGCGCTTGGCGAGGTGACCGCCGCACCTTCTCCTGCCCCTGAGGGGAGTGGCGAGCCCAACCTCTCGGTGGATGAAGAGGGTCGGGTCCACCTCACATGGTTCGAACGGCTCGACGGAGGGGAGGACCACGCGCTTCGGTTTGCGGTCCTGGATCCGGGTACGGAGCGTTGGTCCGCTCCCAGGACCATCGTGGAGGGGCTGGACTTCTTCGTGAACTGGGCCGACTTCCCCTCGATGCTTCCCCTTCCGGGCGGGGACCTGGTCGCCCACTGGCTCCAGCGAAGCGGTCCCGGAACCTTCCACTACGACGTGGTTCTTTCCTGGTCCGGGGACGGAGGCGAGAGCTGGAGCCCGGGGATCCTTCCCCATCGGGACGGAACCCTGAGTGAACACGGTTTCGTGACCCTTCTCCCCTGGGAGGGAGGGGGGCTGGGCGCCGTATGGCTGGATGGCCGGAAGTACGAATCCCAGCCTGACGATCCCGAAATGACGCTCCGCTTCACCACCCTGGGCCCGGACGCCACACCCGAGGCGCTGGGACCCGAGGTTTTGCTGGACGACCGCGTGTGTGATTGCTGCCAGACCTCCGCCGCCCGGACCCGGGACGGCGTGGTGGTGGTCTACCGCGATCGCTCCCCGGAGGAGGTGAGGGACATCTCCATCGTCCGTCTGGAGGACGGCGTCTGGAGCGATCCCGCCCCCGTTCATGAGGATGGCTGGACCATCCCCGCCTGTCCGGTCAACGGGCCCATGGTGGCGGCGGAAGGAAGGAACGTGGCGGTGGCGTGGTTCACCGCCGAGGGGGATCGGCCCAGGGTGAAGGTGGCCTTCTCCGAGGACGGAGGGCGGACCTTCGATGCGCCCATCCGGGTCGACGACGGGGATCCGGCGGGACGGGTGGCGCTGGTCCTCCTGGACCCCACCGAACCCGGTGAATCGGAGGATGTCCTGGTGTCCTGGCTGGAGCGGACGGAGGGGGCGGCGGAGGTGAGGGTCCGCCGGGTCACCGCAGCAGGAGAGCGAAGCGATGCCCGGACCGTGGCCGTCTCCACCGAGGCCCGGGCCAGCGGCTTTCCCCGGATGGTGCGGGGAGGAGATCGCCTTGTCTTCGCATGGACCGAGACGGGAGACCCTTCCGGTGCTTCCTCCCGGGTGCGGGTGGCCACCGCCGCGGTGCCCGGGTCATGAGTGCTTCGGTGGGGGTGTCGGGATCAAGGCTTGATGCAGGCTGCCGGGCGCGCAGGACGCTGGCGTTGGCCTTCCTCGTTCCGGCCCTGGCCGGATGCGGCACCGACTTCCGGCCCCCGGCGGCGACGGGACAGCCCGCGCCGGAGTACCGCGCGGAGACGCTGGACGGGGATTCTTTCGTCCTGGCCGAACTGGCGGGAGAGGTGGTGCTCCTGAACATCTGGGCCACCTGGTGTCCCCCCTGCCGCATGGAGATGCCCGAACTCCAGAGCCTCCATCGGGAACTCTTCGAATCCGGACTTCGGGTGATAGGTGTGAGTGTGGACGCCGCCGGGTCGGACCGGGCGGTGCGCACCTTCCTCGACGATCTGGGGGTCGACTTCCAGATCGTACGGGACCCGGCGGAGCGGGTTTCCACCACCTTCGGGGCCTACGGCATTCCCCTGACCGTCCTGGTGGACCGGGAGGGGATCATCCGTTGGCGACACCTGGGGCCCATCACAGCAGACGATCCGGGTCTTCGGGCGGTGCTGGATCAGACCCTGGGCTCGGAACGCCCATTGGGAGAGGGTTGAGGGAAGAACGCATCGTTCCCCCGACTCCTCCTCACTCCTCGGCTTGCTGCTCTGACCGCCACATCACCATCTGGCGGGTACCGGACGAATTCTCCTCCACCCGGACGGTGAGAATGTCACCCTCCTCGATGCCCAGGTCATCCCGCATGTCCTGCGGGATCGTGATCCGCCCGCCGACGCCGACGTTCACTTCGCCGTAGTAGCGTGTCCGGAAGATGGCCATCCAGTCTCCTTCCTCGATTGTCCGGGGATGCGTCGATGTTCCGACAGAATAACAAATGTAGATCGAAACCGCGTCTTGAGGCCAGATCAAAGCCTCACCCTCCGGGATCTCCCGGTCCCCAGGGGGGTGGAAGTACGGCTTGAGGTCGGGGTCAGGGCCCCGGCCCAGCGCCTCGTTCCCGGCTCTGGCCCCCTTCACACGACCCTCGCCATCCATGGACTTCCCCCCGGCCGAGATCGGCCTCTCTCCGCCAACCGTCCGTCCGGAAGGCCCAGTCAGGGTCGCTCCGGGGTTCGCCGTCCGGCTCGAGGGGGTCTCCAAGAGCTTCGGGGACTTCCGGGCCGTTTCGGATCTGGACCTGGAGGTCCCCCGGGGGACGGTGTATGGTCTGCTGGGCCCGAATGGATCGGGAAAGACCACCACCATTCGCATGATCATGGGGATCCTGGGGCCGGATCGCGGCCGGGTGCGCCTTTTCGGCGACGACCCCGGACGGACGCGACGGGAGCGGGTGGGGTACCTCCCCGAGGAACGGGGACTCTACCGGAAGATGAAGGTCCGGGATCACCTTGTCTTCCTGGCCCGTCTCCGGGGCATCTCCCGCCCCACCGCGACAAAACGGGCGTCGGAATGGCTGGAGCGCCTTGATCTGGGGGCGTGGAGTCATCGGAGGGTGGAGGACCTGTCGAAGGGGATGCAGCAGAAGGTGCAGTTCGTCGGGACGGTTCTCCACGAACCGGAGCTCCTCGTCCTGGATGAGCCCTTTTCCGGATTGGACCCCATCAACCAGGACCTCCTGGAGGCCATCGTCCGGGAGTTCCACGGACGAGGCACCACGATTCTCTTCTCCACCCACCTCATGGATCAGGCGGAGCGGCTGTGCCAGCGGGTATGCCTCATATCGCGTTCCCGGAAGGTCCTGGACGGGGACCTCCAGGGGTTGAAGCGGGCCCAGCGGATGGGGGTGGTGGCGGTGGACTTCCAGGGTCCTGCGGACTGGGCGCAAGGAGCCGACGTGGAGGGGGTGGAAGAGACCCCTACCGGGCTCCGGCTCCGTCTCCGACCCGGCGCCGACTCCCAAGGGGTCCTGGCCCGGGCGGTGGGCAGCGGCGCACGGATCACCCGATTCCAGGAGGTGGAGCCCCGCCTTCATGAGATCTTCGTTCGCCACACCGGCGATCCGGGCCCGGATTCCCCGTGAGCGCCCTCTCCACGGTGGTGGGCCGGGAGTACTTCACCCGGGTGCGGAGCAAGCCCTTCGTCATCGGGACCCTCCTGGCGCCCCTCCTCTTCATGGGCTTCCTTGCCCTTTCGGCATGGCTGGGGACCCGGGCGGCGGACGCGGAACTCCGCATCGGCGTGGTGGACCGAACGGGTGAGCTCGCGGCAACGCTGATCCCCCGACTGGCGGAGATGGGGTTCCGGGTGGAGGTCCTGGCAGCCGAGGAGGTGGGCGATCCCCTCGAGGCTGGAGCGCCCCCCCTGGACCGGGTCGCTGCCGGGGAGCTCCGTGGCGTCCTGGTGGTGGACGAGGAGACCCTCCGAAACGGGCGGGCCGTGTGGTGGGGTGAGGAGGGACCGTCGGCGTTCCGCAGGGTGACCCTCCAGCAGGCGGTGGGCCAGGCAGCCCTGGAACACCGATTCCGTGGAGAAGCCGAGGCGGGGATGGTGAGTCTCCTGGCCGGCGGGTCACTGGAGGTGGTGTTCGTGGGAGAGGAGTCGGACCCGACCCGCGACCTGGCGGGGGTGGTGCTGGGGGTCGCAGGGGCCTTCATCCTCTACTTCGCCCTTCTGGTCTATGGCGCCATGGTCCTTCGTTCCGTCCTGGAGGAGAAGACGGGGCGAATCGTGGAGGTGATCCTCTCGTCGGTCCGGCCCTGGGAGCTGATGCTGGGGAAGATCCTGGGGGTGGGTGCCGTGGGCCTCACCCAGCTCCTCATCTGGGTCGTCTTCGGTGCTCTCCTCCTCACCCTGGGTGCCGCCGCCCTCCTTCCCTTGGTGGCGGAGACGGGGATCCTGGACCAGGTCCCTGTCTTCCTGCCGGGGTGGGGCCTGGTGGTCTTCTTCCTGATCTGTTTCTTCCTGGGCTACTTCATCTACGCTTCCATCTTCGCTGCGGTGGGAGCCATGTGCTCCACCGAGGAGGAAGCCCAGCAGCTCCAGCTCCCCGTGGTGATGGTGGTCCTGGTTCCCTTCCTCTTCCTCCTTCCCGTACTGGAGGATCCGGAATCGAGGTTGGCCACGGTCCTCTCCCTCTTCCCCCTCTTCTCCCCCATCCTCATGTTCGCCCGGGTCGCAGTGGATGCGGCTCCACCCTGGCAGGCGGGAATCTCGGTGGTGGGGATGGTCGGGGCGCTGGCGGTGGTGGCCTGGGTGGCGGGCCGAATCTACCGGGTGGGGATTCTCATGCAGGGGAAACGCCCCACTCTTCCGGAACTCTGGAGGTGGGTCCGGGAGGGGTGACGGTCAGGGTCGCCGATGGATTCCCGGGTGGACCGAAGGGGGTCAGGGAAGCATGGATCGGAGGAAGGCCACCAACTGGTGGTCCTCGAGGCGCCGGGCCTTGTGCACCGCCTCCTCGTAGGAGGGTTCCACGATGATGGGGATGGTGCGGAGCGTCTCCTCTCCTTCGGCGCGGTCTGCCGCGGAGTAGGCCAGGAGGGCGCGGTAGCGGTCCATGTGACGGGGGTCGTCCTCGAACTCCAGGTAGACGTCCCAGAACCGTCCCACGTGGCTCACGGTGGCCAGGTGCTGACCCGTGGAGGGCAGGGCGTCGTCGGAGGATGGGGTGCCGGTGCTCATACCGGTAGGGTACCACGGAGGGCCGGGGGAAGTACAGTCCCCCTCATTTCGACTCCTTCTCCCGGCGGGGATCCTCCTGCCAGGCATCCTCCTGGGCGGGAGGCGGTTCCGCTGCTTCCGTCCCGGGACCTTCTCCTGCGGCACCCTCAGCCGGGGCCTCCGGTCCCTCCGCGCCTCCCTCCACCGGATCGTCCGCCGTCTCCGGGTCGGGAACCAATCGCAAGGGGAAGGGGCCCGTCGCCTCGCCGGAATAGAGGCTCAGGTGGGGGAAGGGGATCTCGATCCCTTCCGCGTCGAACCGGGCCTTGATCCGCTCCAGCATGGAGGTCTTCAGAGCGAAAAAGTTCTCGCGGGTCGCCCAGACGGTGAGGCGGAGGTCCAGGGAGGAGTCACCGTAGGCATCGAAGAAGACCACCGGCTCGGGCTCCATGAGGGAGCGGGGGTTGTCCCGTGCCACCTCCAGAAGGAGCGTGCGCACCCTGGGAATGTCCTCCTTGTAGGCGACCCCCACGTTCAGGTCCAGGCGACGGATGGGAAAGCGGGTGATGTTCACCACCTCGCTTTTCACCAGCGTCTCGTTGGGGATCCGGATGTACCGGTTGTCGAAGGTCCGGAGCTTCACCGAGAGGGTGTCGATGGAGAGGATGCGTCCCGTGGTGCTCCCCACCTGGATGACGTCATCTACCTCGAAGGACTTCTCCGCAATGAGGAAGAACCCCGAGATGACATTGGAGACGGAGGTCTGGGAGGCGAAGCCCACCGCGATCCCCACGATTCCCGCCGCACCCAGGAGAGGGGTGAGGGAGAACTGGAGTTCCTGGAGGGCCGTAACCAGGATGAGGAGGAGGCCAGGATAGAGCACCAGCTTCCCGGCCACCAACCCCTGCTGGAGCGAATAGCGCTTTCCCACCACCGCCTGGACCCAGCGAGACACGGCCAGGATCATCGGAATCCCGATGAAGAGCCAGGCGCCCGCCCGGACCAGGAGGAAGGGGTTCTCGGGCCGGAAGATCCGCTCCCACAACCCCAGTTCCGGGGCCTGGGCGGCCTGGGCCAGGAGGGCCGCGAGGAGAAAGGGCACGGCACTCATGACCCTCCTCCCAGTCCCGGGAAGGCCAGCAACCGGGCGAAGGTACGGGCGGTGAACCCCCGGGACACGGGAATCCGGGGGTCGGCCACCCGGATAGCGCCGGAGGCCTCCGGCGGGGGCTTCCCGGTGATCTCGATCTGGCTCCCCTCCGCTTCTCCCTGATAGCGGACCACCGATTCATCGGCCCAGAGTCCACCCCGGTGGGCGAAGAGGGAGAGATGGGCGACGCGAAAGGCCAGCTTTTCGACCCGGAGATCCGTGCCGGAGCGATTCACCAGGAGGAGGGGGCAGATCGCCAGATAGGGCTGGATGAGCTCGGCGCGCATCTCCCGCCGGGCGTGCGTGGGAAGCCAGTAGCAGAGGTCGCCCTCCAGGAAGCTTCCCCACCAGGTGTCGGAGAGGTCCACGGTGGGGACTTCGCTCAGGAGGCTCCGTTCCGGATCGGCCATCTCCACACGGATCCAGAGGGGAATCCGAACGTAGATCCGGGCCTCGGCTCGGGGGAGGAGGGAGAAAGGAAGCTCCGGCTGGAGGACGACCGAGCGATTCGGGAGAGTCGGTCGAAGCACCACGCTGCGTCCTTCGCCGGGGACAGCCCATCGGGCCCACTCCACCCCCTCCGGCGGCTCTGGAGTGGGCGTCGCCTCCCCTTCCGGGACGGGAGCCGAGGCCACCTGGATCTCACGATCCCTGAAGGCGAACCAGTGGTCCCGGGGGCCGATCCGGTGGCGGAGGGTCGTTTCGACGGGGAGTTCCAACCGCCCCCAGGGGGGAGGAAGAAGGTGGGATCCATCTGAAGGCATGCTCATGCGCCGAATCTGGGATCCCCTTGCTTCCCGGACAACCGGGCCATCCGGGCGAGACTTCGGCACCCTGAGGCCGGCGACGCCACCGAGCCTGCCCTCCGGATCCGCAATGCCCTGACGGAACGTGAGGGCATACCCAGGGCCACCGAGCACCATTGCGATAACCATATTCGCTGCAACCGCGGCGCAAATCCGCCGGGAGCGCCGTTGACAGGGTGGAGCGAGCCCCGATAAGTTCCGGCCGCGTTTCAGGGAAGGGTCCCTCTGCGGGGTCCCGCGTGCCTGGTTGCTCCGCAGCCCGTCATCCGCTTTCCTGCCCGAACTCAGACCGAGAAATCACGGTTATGAAGACGAAGTGGTTCCTTCTCTCGATGGCGACGCTCATGGTTTTCGGAGCCCTGGGCTTCGGCTTGACCCGCAGCGCCGACGGACAGGAAGCTGGAGGTCAGGAGGTGGAGGAGGCAGCGGAGCCTGAGGTCGGGCCTTCCGGTCAGCCCATCGCCTTCCCCCACAACATCCACGCGGACCAGTACCAGATCGAATGCCAGTACTGCCACTTCTCCGTGGAACGGGCTTCCGCCGCCGGAATCCCGCCCATGTCGACCTGCATGGGGTGTCATACGGTCATCTCCGGCCAGGAGAACCCCGAGGAGATCACCCGCCTCCGGGACTATTACAACCGGGGTGAGGCCATCCCCTGGAACCGCATTTACAAGGTGGCAGATCACGTCCAGTTCCCCCACATGCGGCACATCGCCGGTGGGGTGGATTGCGCCGCCTGTCACGGGAACGTGGCGGAGATGGGTGTGATCCAGGAGGTCAACCAGAACCTCACCATGGGCTGGTGCCTGAATTGCCATCTGGAGATGGGTGCTTCGCGAGACTGCACCGTCTGCCACTACTGACCACGACCCCCGCCCCGGGGCCTCAGGGCCTGATCGGGGCGGACGTGTTCCGGGGGCCTCTCCCCGGCGAACGGATCATCGAGGGACGTTCATGAGTGAAGGGATCAAGCGGCGCGACTTCCTGAAGGTGCTCGGGGTGACCGGGGCCGGCGCAGGCCTCGTGGGATGCTCCACCGATCAGGTGGAAAAGCTCATCCCCTACGTCATCCCGCCCGAGGAAATCACCCCCGGAATCGCCACCTGGTATTCTTCGGCCTGCGGAGAGTGCTCCGCCGGCTGTGGTGTCTGGGTGAAGACCATGGAGGGTCGGGCCATCAAGCTGGAGGGCAACCCGAACCACCCCGTTTCCCAGGGGGCTCTCTGCGCCCGGGGACATTCGGGGCTCCAGGCCCTCTACAATCCGGACCGCATCCGGCAGCCTCTTCGGCGCAACGGCGATGACTTCGAACCCATCTCCTGGGAGGAGGCCGAGGCGTTCCTGGCAGACGGCGTGGGAGGAGCGGGCTCGAACCTCCTCCTCCTCTCGGGCCGCACAGGCCCCACGCTGTCCCGCCTCATGGACGAGGTGGCGGAGGCTACCGGGGGGCGCCGGGTTGAATACGAGGCCCTGTCCGAGGCGCCGCTCCGAGAGGCGGCGCGCATCGCCTTCGGCCGGGACGAGGTTCCCACCTTCGATTTCGCAGCCGCGGACTTCATCGTCTCCTTCGGTGCCGACTTCCTGGAAACCTGGCTTTCCCCGGTGGAGCATGCCCGGGGCTTCGCCCGGTCCTCCGGGGTGGATGACGGCACCCGGGAAAAGGCGCGCTTCGTCTTCCTGGGGCCCCGCCTCTCCCTCACGGGGCAGAACGCCGACGACTGGTTCCCCATCCGCCCGGGCTCGGAGGGGGTGGTGGCCCTTGCCCTGGCTTCGGCCCTGGCCCAGCGGGGNGGCGATGCCGGTCCCTTCGGCGAACTTCTCCGCGCCTATGATCTCCAGGGGGCGGCTTCTCAGGCGGGCGTCCCGGTGGAAACCCTCCAGGAGCTGACGGACCAGTTGGCGTCGGCCAACGCACCCCTGATCCTGGGTCCAGGCGTGGCCGGGCACCATGTGAATGCCACCGCTTCGAATCTGGCGGCCCTTGTTCTGAACGGGGTGGCGGGGGCCGTGGGGACCACGGTCCACTTCGCCCACCCGGATCTGGCGGCGCCCTCCTCCAGCTATCAGGAGCTGGCGGATGCCATCGAGGAAATGGCGGCCGGGACGCTCCAGGCCGTGGTCATCCACGGCACCAACCCCGCCTACTCCCTGCCCGAGGGTACAGGCTTCCGTTCCGCCCTGGGGAATGTGGGCTTCAAGGTGGCCATCACGCCGCAGATGGATGAGACTGCGGCGCTGGCCGATCTCATCCTGCCGGATCGCCACTACCTGGAGACGTGGGGCGACTCCAATCCCCGCCCGGGAACCTGGACGGTGCAGCAGCCGGTGATGCAGCCGGTCCCCCACTTCGATAGCCGGCCTTGCGGGGATCTCCTCCTGGGGGTGCTCCGGAGGCTGGGCCACGACGCCGGAGCCGAGACCTTCCACGACTACCTCCAGAACCGCTGGGGCGATCTACATGCGGCCGCCGGATCTCCGGGAGGAACCTTCCAGGAGTTCTGGCGGGAAGTGCTTCGCACAGGGTTGGCCGAGTTCCCGGCTGAGGCCCTCCCTGAGGCGGTCCTGCAGGCCCCCGACCGGGCCCTCACCTTCGACGCGCCCACCCTGGAGGGAAGCGACGACGATCTGGCCCTGGTGGTCTATCCCTCGCCCCGCTTCGGCGACGGGCGGGGCGCGAACCGCCCCTGGCTCCAGGAGCTCCCTGATCCGGTTTCGAAGATTGGCTGGCATTCCTGGGTGGAGATGCACCCGGACACCGGCCGTGAGCGGGGGATCCGACGGGGGGACATCGTCCGGCTCCGCACCTCCCACGGAGAGGTGGAGGTTCCGGTCTGGCTCTATCCCGGAATCCGTCCGGACACTGTAGCTGTGGCCATGGGGGCGGGGCACGAGAACTATGGGCGTTATGCCGATGGAAAGGGCGTGAACGTCATGGATCTCCTGGATGCCCAGGTGGAGCAGCCGTCAGGCTCCCTGGTCCTCCTGGGCACCCGGGTGTCGGTGGAATCCACCGGACGCCGCCGGCGTCTGGCCACCATCGAGGGCGAGACCCAGACCTTCGATCGGCCCATCACCCCCGCGGTGCAGCTGGCTGCCCTGGGGACTGGCCATGGTGACGACTACGGCGGCCACGACCTTCAGGAACTGCAGGGGATGGGTGGCTTCGTCCCGGTTCCAACCGAGGGTCGACCGGAGGACTACCCGCTGGTGGGAGCCCGCTACGGCGACTACGCAGATCACGAGAACCTGGCCCGCTGGGCCATGGCCATCGATCTGGACAAGTGCACCGGATGCTCCGCCTGTATCACCGCCTGCCAGTCCGAGAACAATGTGGCCTGGGTGGGTGAGGAGGAGCTCATGATGGGCCGGGACCTGCACTGGATCCGGATGGAGCGCTACTACGAGACGGTAGACGCCTCCCAGCCGGGGCCCGTGGATATCCGGTTCCTGCCCATGCTCTGCCAGCACTGCGGGAATGCCCCGTGTGAGCCGGTCTGCCCGGTCTACGCGGCGTACCACACGCCAGATGGGCTCAACGCGCAGATCTACAATCGGTGCGTGGGCACCCGGTATTGCGCCAACAACTGCCCGTACAAGGTCCGGGTCTTCAACTGGTATGGCTACTCGGATGTTCCGGAGCCCATGAACTGGCAGTACAACCCCGATGTCACGGTTCGTTCCGAGGGGGTCATGGAGAAGTGCTCCTTCTGCGTTCAGCGGATCCGTCAGGCTGAGAACCGGGCGACGCTGGAGCAGAGGGGATTGAGGGAAGGGGACGTGGTTCCCGCGTGTCAGCAGAGCTGCCCCGCCGAGGCCATCGTCTTCGGGAACATCCGGGACCCCGAGTCGCGGGTGGCCCAGGTGTCCCAGAGCGAGCGTACCTACCGCGTGCTGGATGTGCTCATCAACACCCAGCCGGCGGTGAACTATCTGCGGAAGGTCACCTTCCATCCCGTGAAGGACATCCACGTCTGAGGTCTCCGTTGGCCCTGCCGGGCCGCGGGAGATCGGACGCGTGAGGAAGCGAATGGCGACGGCAAGCGAAACTGAAGTTGGGCGGGGGGCGCAGACCCACCCCGACGTTACGACGTACGGGGAGGTCAACACCGACGTCCTCAAGATCCTGTCCCCCCCGGGGAAATGGTGGTGGATCCTCTTCGGCCTCTCGGTGGCCGGGATCGGTCTTCTGGCCTTCTCCTGGGGGAACCAGATCATCAACGGGATCGGGCTCACCGGCCTGAACACGCCGGTGGGGTGGGGGGCCTACATCACAACCTTCGTGTTCTGGGTGGGTATTGCCCATTCCGGCACACTGATCTCCGCCATCCTCTACCTCTTCCGGGCCCGGTGGCGCCAGTCCATCTACCGGGCTGCAGAGGCCATGACGGTGTTCGCCGTCATGACGGCGGGTCTCTTCCCCCTCATCCATGTGGGGCGGGTCTGGCACGCCTACTGGCTGTTCCCCTATCCCAACGAGCGGATGCTGTGGCCGAATTTCCGCTCGCCCCTGGTATGGGACGTGTTCGCGGTGACCACCTACTTCACGGTCTCCTCCCTCTTCTTCCTCCTGGGGCTGATCCCCGACATCGCCGCGGCCCGGGACCAGGCGAAGCCCGGGTCCATCCGGCAGAAGATCTACAAGGCCATCTCCTTCGGATGGCGGGGGACAGATCGGCAGTGGCATCACTTCGGAAAGGCCTACCTCTTCATGGCGGCCCTGGCGACCCCCCTGGTGATCTCGGTGCACTCGGTGGTGTCCTGGGACTTCGCCATGGGGATCGTGCCCGGATGGCACGCCACCATCTTCGCCCCGTACTTCGTGGCCGGCGCCATCTTCTCCGGGGTGGCCATGGTGATCACCCTCATGGTCCCCATCCGGAAGATCTTCGGTCTGGAGAAGTACCTGACGGTCCGGCATTTCGATGCCATGGCCAAGCTCATTCTCCTCACCGGCCTCATCGTCTTCTACGCCTACCTCGTTGAGTTCTTCATGGCGTGGTACTCAGGTGAGGACCCGGAGCGACGGCTCTTCTGGAACCGACTCTTCGGGCACTACTGGTGGGCCACGTGGATCATGCTGATCTGCAACGGCTTCATCCCGATCCTACTCTGGTTCCGGCGGGTCCGGCACTCCATCGCCGCGCTCTTCGTCATCACCATCTTCATCAACATCGGGATGTGGTTCGAGCGCTTCGTCATCATCGCCACTTCCCTGGCGACGGAGTTCATGCCCTTCGCCTGGAACGTCTACCGGCCCTCCGTGACGGAGATGGGGATCATGGTGGGGAGCTTCGCCTGGTTCTCCTTCTGGTTCCTCATCTTCATCCGGATGCTCCCGCCGGTGGCCATCGCCGAGATCAAGGAAGTGCTCCCGCCGCCCATGCGCGGTAGGCCCAAGCGGACCAAGGAGGTGTCGTCATGAGCGCCGCGCCTGGGACGGATCGACAGGGGGTCCTGGCATCCTACGACTACCTGGACGACACGGTGGATGCCATCAAGGAATTGAGGGCCGAGGGGTTCGAAGAGATCACGGCCTTCTCCCCCTTCCCGGAGCACCATATCGAGGAAGCCCTGGGGTACGGGGCCAGCCCGGTGCGCCTCTTTGCCCTGGTGGGCGGGCTCACGGGAGCGGCGACGGGCCTGGCCTTCACGGTCTATGCGAGCCTGGACTGGCCCCTCATCACCGGTGGAAAGCCCGTGCTTTCCATTCCGGCCTACGTCATCCCCACCTTCGAGATGACGATTCTCTTCGGGGCCTTCTTCACGGTCATCGGGGTTCTCTGGCATATGAGGATCCCGGAACTGAAGTCCACCGTCGTCTACGACCCCGAGCTTTCGGCGGGTCGCTTCGGCGTGTACGTGACCGCTCCGGTCGATCGCCTGGCCCAAGCGCGTCAGATTCTGGAAGCGAACGAGCCGGCCCTGCTGGAGGACGACCCGGATGGGAGATCCCATGGTTGATGGAAGAGCGACAATGAAGGGCGTTCAGAGGGCCGGCGTCCTCCTTCTCCTGGTGGCTACGACCGCGGCCTGCAGCCCCATGGATGACCTCATCGTCTCCATTTTCGGGCGGTCCATGCGCAGCCAGCCATCGCTGGGGGCATATGAGCAGGAACCCCGCAGTCCCGCAGTCGGGTCGGTCCCCTTTGCCTCGGGCAACTTTCCCGGGGCCGAGGGTGAGGTGAACGTGGGACAGCCGGAGGGCGTGCCCATGCCTCCGCCAATCACCCAGATGATGGTCCTCCAGGCCATGGGACAGCCGGACGCCGTCCCTGAGATCACGAACCTGCAGAACCCCGTCGCCCCCTCCGCCGCTTCCCTGGAACGAGGAAGGGTGCTCTACGATCGGGCCTGCGTTCCCTGTCACGCCGAGAACGGTGACGGACAGGGGCCGGTGACCCAGGCGGGGATTCCGCCCTGGTCGCTGGTGGCTCCCCACGTGACCAACTATTCCGACGGCTTTCTCTACTCCGTCATCCGGGTGGGGCGCGGCCTGATGCCCGGATACGGACACCAGCTTACACACTTCGATCGGTGGCACGTGGTGAACTACGTGCGCGAACTGCAGGGGACTCTTCCCCAGGCACCGGCCGAGGGCGCGTCCGGCGCGGCCGGGCAGGACTGAGGACCGAACGATGCATGAGATTCCCGTTCCTTCCGAGATCCAGCCCCGGTACCTCCCCCGCTCCCGGGGGACCTCGCTCCTCCTGGGCGGGATGGTAGCAGTCGGGGCCCTGGCCTTCTTTGCACTCCTGGCCTCGAATCCCGATCGGGCGTGGCAGGCCTACGTGGCGAACTGGCTGTTCTTCACCGGGATCGCTGCGGGTGCGGTCCTGTTGTCCGTCGTGACGGTCATCGTCAAGGCGAAGTGGAACTGGTCCATCCGCCGCGTTGCGATCGCATTCGGGGCCTTCCTCCCCCTTTCGTACCTTCTCATGCTGCCCATGTTGCGGCTCCGGGAAAGCTACTTCCCCTGGATCGAGAAGATGGCCTACGATGAGATCGTCCAGGCCAAAGCCGCCTACCTCAACATCCCCTTCCTTATCACCCGGAACCTGATCTCGCCGGTGATCCTGTTCGGGATCATGCTCCTCTTCATCTACTGGATGCTGCGCCCTGATCTGGGGCCAGGGCGCCAGGCGGATGAGGGGGGCGACGCGGGACGGGCCCGCTGGCGGGAGCGGATCGCCGGGAACTGGCTGGGACAGGCGGAAGAAGAGGCCCGGAGCTGGGAGAAGCTCAAGCGCCTCGCGCCGGCGGTGGCCATTCTCTATGCCGTGGTCCTCTCCTTCGTATCCATTGACTGGGCCATGACCCTGGAGCCCCACTGGTTCTCCACCCTCTTCCCGGGGTGGTTCTTCATGGCCGCCTTCTGGGGAGGGATCTGCGCCACGGTGGTGGCCATGGTGCTTTTGAAGCGGTCGGATTCCTTCTACGATCAGCACATCGGCCCCTATCAGAAGCACGACATGGGGAAGCTGGTGTTCGGCTTCTCGATCTTCTGGGCGTACCTGTTTTTCTCCCAGTACATCGTTATCTGGTACGGGAAGCTTCCCTGGGAGCAGGAGTGGATCATCCACCGGTCCGGCGCGGAATGGGGTCCCCTTTCCCTGCTCGTGATCTTCCTCTGCTTCGTGGTCCCTTTCGCGGGTCTCATCGGGCGGCAGCCGAAGATGAACCCCCGCTGGTTGGGTAGCATCGCCCTCATCGCCCTGGTTGGCCTCTGGATGGAGCGGTGGCTGCTGATCGCGCCCTCTCTCCATGTCCCGGGCACCCCCACCATCACCCTCTGGGAGCCACTCATCGCCATCGGTTTCCTCGGGATTTTCGTCGCCAGCGTGCGGTGGTTCCTTTCCACCTTTCCGGTGGTCCAGATCTGGCAGCCGCCCTATGAGGCCGAGCGCCTGGAGGCGGAGTTGATGCTGGACGAGGAAGGGGATGTCGTCGTGGCGACCCCCGAGCGAGGCCGTCGGGAGCAGGCGCGGGGGCTCTGAGCCGGGGCAGGAGCGCCGAAGGGGCGCCTCCGCCAGAGAAACCAGCGTTCCGCTCCACAGTGTGAAGCTGGCCGGTCAGTTCTGCAGGAACGCCAGGGCTGCCTCGTGAAGGATGCCATTGGTTGAAAGGCCGGAGCCGCCATGGATGGTGGCCCGGCCTTTCACGTCGGTGAAGCGGCCGCCGGCTTCCGTGAGGATGGTAAGGAGGGGGGCGGAGTCCCAGGACGAGAGTTCCGGGTCCACCATCACCTCGGCACGGCCTGTGGCCACCAGGGCGTGCCCGTAGGCATCCCCCCAACTCCGGGTGTACTCGCATGCGGCAGAGAGGCGGTCCCACCCCTCCCCCACTGCGCTCCTCCGCGCCATCACAGGGTCGGTAGTGAGCACGAGGGCCCTTCCCAGCTCCGCTTGGGAGGAGACCCCGCAGGGACGGCCGTTCCACCGGCACCCCCGACCCCTGGCCGCCGCCACCGTCTCGGAGAGGCCGGGGAAGTGGGCGACGCCCACCACCGGCTCCCCCTCCACCTCCACGCCGATGAGGACGGCATAGAGCGGGACGCCGCGCATGAAGGAACGGGTGCCATCAATGGGATCCAGGATCCAGCGAACGGGTGCGCGGCCCGGCTTCTCCCCAAACTCCTCGCCGAGGATGCCGTGCTCCGGATAGCGCTCGGTGATGCGTCGACGAAGCGCCTCTTCCGCGGCGCGATCAGCCAGGGTGACCGGGGTGCCGTCTCCCTTTTCCTGGTGTTCCACCCTGGCCCCGAAGTACTGGAGGGTGATCTCGCCCGCCTGGAGGGCGATGTCCTCGGCGAAGGTCAGCAGTTCGGCGGGGGAGGGAAGACTCACGAAGCATCCTCCCGCTTCGCCGATCGAGCTGCCTTGGCCTTGTAGAGATTCCGGTCCGCCGCTTCCACGAGTTCCCGGACCTCCACCATGGCGTCGGAGAATTCGGCGACCCCGGCGGAGAAGGAGAGGTCCGCATCCCGCACCAAAGGATGCTTTCGGAGTCGGCCCTTCACCCGCTCGGCAAAGAGCCGGCCACCTTCCGCGGAGGTGTCGGAAAGGACGGCCACGAACTCATCTCCCCCATACCGAGCCACCAGGTTCATGGCACGTGTCTCCCCGGAAAGGACCTCTCCCACGGCACGGAGCGCCTCATCGCCGGCCAGGTGGCCCATGGTGTCGTTGTACCGCTTGAAGTCGTTCAGGTCGAAGAGGACCATGGAGAGGGGTCGGCCCCGGCGTGCCGCGGCAAACTCCTGGGAGAGGTGGAGCTCCAGGTGGCGTCGATTGGGAAGTCCGGTGAGTGGGTCCGTCAGTGAGAGGGCGCGGAGACGGGCGTGTAGATGGGCATTCTCCAGCGCCAGCGCCGCGTGGCCGGCCAGCCGCTGCAGGAGGCGGGCCTCTTCCCGCTCGAAGCTGCGGGGGGCCTCCGATGCCACGGAGATGCCTCCGATGACCCGCTCTCCCGAAACCAGGGGGACCACCAGGGCGCTCTCTCCCTTCAGCCGTCGGCGGAAGCTCAGCGGAAGGAGTTCAGTGGCAGGGAGGTCGTCTACGATGACCGTCTCACGCTCCTCCAGCACCATCCGCACCAGTTGTCCTTCCAGGGGGAAGTAGGCTCCTTCAGGTGGTCCGGTGCGACCGGCAGAGGCCCCGATGCGGATGCCCTCTTCTTCCAGGAGCCAGACCGCCGCGCCTTCAGAGGCGAGGAGTTCCCGGGCCGCATCCACGATCCGCCGGAGCACCTCCCGGTCGTCGAGGGAGGAGGTGAAGGTCCGGGCCAATTCCAGAACTCGTTCCGCCTCTCGCCGCCGACGATCAAGCTCCGACATGTGACGGGAGTTCTGGATCGCCACCGAGGCCACGTCGGCAATCCCCTGAAGGAGCTCCAATTCTTCCGCATCGTAGGCCCCGGCCCGATAGCTCTGAACCGAGATCACTCCGATCACACGGTTCCCGATGCGCAGGGGGACCGAGATGGCTGAGCGGGTTGCGCCAGACTCCGTGTCGCCCAGCAGAAGGAGGGAGTGATCTCCAAGGCGATCCTCCACGAGTACCCCTTCACCACTCGCGAGAACCTCGCTGGAGGAACCGCGAAAGACCACGGGCTTCCAACTCGCTCGCCCCTGGTCCGACCAGTACACCACCTCAGCCCGATCGCTCTCCTGCTGGTAGAGGGCGATGTAGAAGCCGTCTGTCTCCAGCACCCGAGCGGTCTCTCGATGGATGGCGGCATAGATCTCCCCCTCCCGGAGAACGCCAGCCAGGGCCCGACCCACTCCGAGCAGGACCCGGTAGCGGTGATCCACTGTGGGGAGACCCATCTCAAAGTCCCACACGTCCCTGCTTCTGGTTGCCATTCCCTGTAACCGGAGTGGGTGGGCGGAGGAGGCGCCAAGCCGGTGCGGTGCCTCGTCTGTCTGGTTTCCTCATGGGCCGTGAAGGTCCGTGGGCGTGCCAGGATCAGCAAGAGTCGGGCCTAAGCCTCCCCATTGGATCTCTCCGGGTCTGTTTCCCCCCCGTCCGGGGCCGAATTCGCCGGCAGGTTGCGGTCCAGATAGTTCTGCACCTCGAAGCCAAGGGCCTGGACGAGTCCCGCCTCCTGTTGATCAGGGTCCGCACGGGAGAGGAGAGTGCGGAACGTCCGCATCACGCTCTCCGGCGTCCGGGCCTTGAAGAAGTCGACGCGGGTCAATGCGCCTTCCAGCGCTCCGAACATCGTTTCCATTCGCTCCCGGGAGGCCGGTTCCGTGGAGCGACGGCCCCGGGGAAGGGGGCGGTCCTCTCCCTGGGCTGCCAAGAAGAGTTCATAGGAAAGAAGGAGACAGGCCTGGGCCAGGTTCAGGGAGGAGTAGTCGGGGTTCGTGGGGATGATGGCCACTCCGTCGCAGAGGTCCAGGGCCTCATTGGAGAGTCCCCGATCCTCTCGGCCGAAGACCAGCGCCACCGGGCCTGCTTCCGCTCGGGCCAGCATTCGGTGCGCCCAGTCCCTGGCATATCGGTAGTTCCGCTGGGCGGTCCGGGGGCGGGCTGAGGTCCCCACCACCAGCACCGCATCGGCCACTGCGTCCTCCAGGGTGTCCATGTGTTCCGTGCGCTCCACCACGTCGTCGGCTCGATGGGCGATCCCGGTGATCCGCCAGGCATCCCATTCNGCAGGACGCACGACGCGGAGGCGGGAGAGCCCCATGTTCTTCATCGCTCGNACNACGCCGGCCACATTCACCAGGTTCTGCGGTTCGTNNAGGACGATGACGATCCGGTCCAGCCGGGGGTCGCCGTGGTTCATGGATTCCATCGGGGAGTCCGGTTTCAGCTGGGAGAGGAGATGGGGGGGGCGGCGGGACCGACGGGCTCCAGGGGCTCTCTCCCGTCGGCCGACTCGCCGCCGCCTCCCCGCC
>SL_3KL_010_SEDDRAFT_10001519_pt1 | contig 21155 bp, 18 predicted proteins | sample SodLakKL_010_SED_2_FD_10381 | JGI IMG/M metagenome (IMG submission 10381) | reverse complement strand
GGGAGGCCTGATTCGAACCCTTCTTCGAATAATTTGCCGGGAGCAAATTATCGCGGAGCGCGTGAGCGCGGAGTCCGGAGCGATAGCGGAGGATCGGGCCCAGGGATGGGCCCGACAATCCCTCCCGCTACCAGTTGGCACATTCCAATCTGATTGCCACCCAAGCGGGTGGCTTTTTTTATGGATGGCGGAGAGGGAGGGATCGTGAGCGTAGTCGTGATCGGCTTTTTGACAGCGGCAACGAGCCGCGCGTGACGAGGGGCGAGCTAAAAGACAAAAACCTCGCCGTGCCGGTTTTGAAGGTTTTGCTCGTAGCTCGCTGCTCGCCGCTCGTTGCTCTTAGAAAGTCCGATCACGATCACGACTACGCTCACGCTCACGATTCCAACGGCGGGTCTCGCACGGGTGGCGGACCAGGCCCTCTGGCGTGTTAGAATAAGGCCCCGCTTCGTGCTTTCGGCTGCGTATCCGCGCCGGTTCTGAAGTGAATCTCTCAATGGTGGTCCGTATCGGCTTCTCCGCGACGGCCAGCCGCGAACTCCGTCAGGCCCGGAAGGGAGCAGCGGTAGCGGTGACGCCGGGTGCCGGGGGTCAGCCGGTGCGGGCCGCCACCTTTTTCAGATGCCTGTTCCGTATCCCGCGAGGGCAGGTTCGGGCCTGTGATAAAGTATCCGGCCCGACTTCAGGCGAATGAATTTATCCCCATGAGCTATCAGGTTCTGGCCCGAAAGTACCGCCCCGCAAGCTTTTCCGAGCTGGCCGGACAGGAACATGTCCTGCGGGCCCTGATCAATGCCCTGGACAATGACCGCCTTCACCACGCTTTCCTGTTTACCGGTACCCGTGGGGTGGGCAAGACCACCATTGCCCGAATTCTGGCCAAGTCCCTGAACTGCGAGGAGGGCATCAGTTCCACGCCTTGTGGTCAGTGCAGTGCCTGCCGTGAGATCAGTGAAGGCCGCTTTGTGGACCTGATTGAGGTGGATGCCGCCTCCCGTACCCGCGTGGACGACACCCGTGAGCTGCTGGATAATGTTCAGTATGCGCCGAGCCGGGGGCGCTACAAGGTCTACCTCATTGACGAAGTTCACATGCTCTCCAGCCATTCCTTCAACGCCCTGTTGAAGACCCTGGAAGAGCCGCCGCCCCACGTGAAGTTCCTGCTGGCCACCACGGATCCCCAGAAGTTGCCGGTGACGGTCCTGTCCCGGTGCCTGCAATTCAATCTCAAGCGCCTGCCGGTGAGTGTGATTCGGGATCAGATGCTCAAGATTCTGTCCTCGGAAGGGCTGGAGGCGGACGCGGCCGCCGTGGAACTGGTGGCGCGGGCTGCGGATGGCTCCATGCGTGATGGCCTCAGCCTGCTGGACCAGGCTATCGCCTTTGGTGGTGGTGCCCTGGGTGAAACCGATGTGCGGGCCATGCTGGGCACCGTGGAACGGGATGATGTCTTCCGTTTGCTGGACGCGCTGGCTGACGGTGACGGGGCGACCCTGCTGGATGCGGTCGCGGAACTGGATACCCGGGCACCGGACTATCTCAGCGTACTGGACGAAATGGCCACGGCGCTGCAGCGAATGGCCGTGATCCAGATGGTGCCGGAAGCCGGCAGCGAATGGGATGCCCGTGAACGCCTGCAGGCCCTGTCGGAACGCCTGGGCCCGGAAGATGTCCAGCTCTACTACCAGATTGCCATTCATGGTCGGCGGGATTTGCCATTGGCTCCCGAGGCGCGCGCCGGTCTGGAAATGACCCTGCTGCGGATGCTGGCCTTTCGGCCTGCTGCCGCCGAGGCGGCGGGGAGCGCCAATAACGGGCCACAGGGTGCCGTGACAGGCCGAAAGACGACCCATGCGCCGTCCGGCCCGACCTCACCGTCGCAAGGCGCAGGCAGGCCGTCTCCCACCCCGCAAGCGACATCGGTGAGTAGCACTGAATCACCGCCAGCCTCACCGGCATCGACGCAGGCGCCGAGCAAGCCGGCCTCGTCGACGCCTTCGCCTGAGAGCGGAGAGGGTGGGGCGAGCATGCCGTCGCCGGCGAACTGGACCGCCGTGGTGGATGCTCTGGGACTCAAGGGCCTGGCCCGACAACTGGCGGACAACATACGCCTCGAGGGCTGGGACGGCGATACGGCGCGGCTGAACCTGGATCGTTCGGCAGAACAGCTGCGGACCCCGGCGGCCTTGTCCCGCCTGGAAAAAGCCCTGAGCCGTTTCTGCGGCAAGCCGGTCACACTCAAGATCCGGGTGTCCGAAGCGGTAGACGACACCCCGGCACGCCGTCAGGCGGCACGGGAAGAGCGACGGGAAGAGGATGCCCGAGTGGCCATTGAGGGCGATCCCAATGTGCGGGCACTGCAGGAGGCCTTCGGGCCGGATGCGGAGCCCAGGGCCATTCGTTACCGCTCGGCCGCCGATCAAGCGCCGTCGGGTGATAGCGGCCAGTGATGCGTTTCTCCCCTTGCTCGGTGGCAAGGTGCTATTTCCACAGAACAGGCTTATCTGGAGGTTGAAATGAAAGGCGGACTTGGTGGGCTCATGAAGCAGGCCCAGGAAATGCAGGCAAAGATGAAGCAGGCGCAGGAAGAGCTGGCGCAGCTGGAAGTCACTGGCAGTGCGGGTGGCGGCATGGTGGAGGTCACGCTGACCGGTCGCCATGAAGTCCGCGCCATCCGCATTGATGACAGCCTGCTAAAGGATGACCGGGAGATGCTGGAAGACCTGATTGCTGCCGCTTTCAATGATGCCGTGCGCAAGGTGGAAGAAACCACTCAGGAGAAATTCTCCGGCATGGCCGGTGGTCTGGGCGGCATGATGCCGCCGGGCATGAAGCTGCCGTTCTGAACAGGAGTGTTTCTCGATGTTCTCCCGCCACCTGGAATCCCTGATTGAAGCCTTCAAGGCCTTGCCCGGCGTGGGGCCACGATCTGCCCAGCGGATGGCGTTTCACATTCTCGAGCGGGACAGGGAAGGCGGGCAGGCACTGGCGGGTGCCCTCGAACGGGCCCTCACCGGCGTGCGCAAGTGCGAACGTTGCCGGATGTTCAGTGATGAAGCTGTCTGCGGTGTCTGCCGCAATCCGCGCCGGGATGCCAGCCTGATCTGTGTGGTGGAAAGCCCGGCGGATGTAATGGCCATCGAACAGGCCACGGCCTACCAGGGGCACTATTTCGTACTCATGGGGCATCTGTCGCCGCTGGACGGTATCGGCCCGGATGAGCTGGGGCTGGACCTGCTGGAATCCCGCCTGGCGGAAGGGGACGTGGCGGAGCTGATCCTTGCCACCAATCCCACTGTGGAAGGGGAAGCGACCGCCAACTATCTCACCGATATCGCTCGCAGCCAGGGTGTCCGCACCAGTCGAATCGCTCATGGTGTGCCCATTGGTGGCGAGCTGGAATATGTGGACGGTGGCACCCTGTCTCACGCCTTCCAGGGACGCATCCAGCTTTAGTTGGAGCGGAGCGCCCCGTACTCTGATTCCATCGTATGCAGCTTGGCCTGGTAGTTGCTTTGGTCCTGCCGACGAGACAGGGCTTTGGCCCTAGCCAGCGCTTCCATGCTTCTCAGGGGATGCCCCAGTTCCTTGTAGGCGATGGCCATGCGCCAATGGGCCTCATGCAGATAGGGCGCCCTCTCCAGCGCTTCCGCGTACCACTGAAGTGCCTGTTGCGGCCGGCCTCGTTTCCGAGCCTGTTCGCCCAGCTCCAGCCAGTGGAAGGGGTTGGGATCATCCAGCCGGGCCAGACGCGACTCGACGCGGTCCGCTTCCTCGATTCGTCCCTGATGCCGTAACAGGTTCTCAAGATTGCTCAGGATATCCACGCGATCACCGTGAACCCGTGCGGCGTACTCATAAAAGGCTTCGGCGGTGAGTGAATCACCCGCCCGGCGGTGAAGAACGGCCAGCAGATTGAGGGAGTCGGCGTGGTCCGGGTAATGCGTCAACGCTTCCCGGCTCAGGGTGAAGGCCTTGTCCAGGTTGCCTTCCAGCATGGCCTCGGCGGCAAGGTTGCGGTACAGCATCGCCATGAATTCCTGATGAGACACCGTCCTGCCGCCGATGCCTCTCCCGCTCCCTGGGACATAATCGATGAGAACATGTGGGCGCTGCAGCACGATTGTTCCGGGCTTCGGTTCATAGTCGGGGTCATAGACCCGGCTGCGCACATGGTCGCTGCTGATGATGGTACGGTCATCGCGATCAAAAACGGGGGTGGCATTTACCATCTGGAAGCGGGTTTCCGCGCCGACCACATTGCCCAGTGCTATCGTTAGGGCCGCCAGGGACATGCAGTTGCCACGGTATTCCGCCATTGACTGCGAAGCGCTCAGGGTGTCGTCCAGATAGCTGAAGCCTTCCATCCTGTTTGCCAGGAAATCGCGAATGCGGCGGTGAGCCGGGAGTCTCCGCACCGTATCACCGTGGAAATAGTCCAGAAAGTTCTGTTCCTGCTCGGGCGTCAGGCTGATCAGCGCCTCAGGTGGTGGCGCCGGCTCACTGGGCCCGAACAGTGTGATATTGGCCAATGGCGCACTCGGTGCTGCTTTCTCCACCGTATTCGTATCTTCCACTGGCGGACTGCCTGCGCAGGCTATCAACAGAAACAGGCCAGACAGTGTGGATGTGTGTCTCAGCTGCATGATGCGCCATCCCCTGTGACACCCTTCCACCATGCTTGTCACTGCTATGGCGGGTGGTTTGCTTCCGTGGTCCGGGCGGTTATCCTGAGGGTTCGATTCGATTCAGGCCGCAGGATGATTTATGAGTGACGATACCATATTTGGCAAGATTGCCCGGGGCGAGATGCAGGCCGATGTGGTCTACGAGAACGAGCATGTAGTGGCCTTTCGTGACATCAACCCTCAGGCGCCTACGCATGTGCTGGTGATTCCCCGTAAGGCCATTGCCACCATCAACGACATTGAGCCGGATGATCGGGCACTGGTGGGGGAGCTGTTTCTGGCGGCCAAGGAGGTGGCCCGCCTGGAAGGTCTTGAGCAGTCGGGATATCGGGTGGTGATGAACTGTGGCGAGGGCGCCGGGCAGACCGTCTTTCACATCCATCTTCATGTGCTGGGTGGGAGAGTCCTGCAATGGCCGCCCGGCTGATCATCGGCGTACTGCTGGCCTGTTGCAGCACCTCGTCCATGGCCGACAAGCTGGACACGAACGGCGAGGACCCCGTCGCCTACTACCGGTATATCGCCGGCGTGCACCAGTGGTTGGGTGTACCCCGTTCCGTGGTGGAAGAAACCCGTCTGGTGTTGCAGCGGGAGGCGGCAGAACTGGTTCCCATCGGCCGCGATCGCTTTGGCAGAACGCACTATCTGGCGCCAGAGGCCGCAGCAGCCTGGCACAGGCTCCGTCTGGCCGCTGGGGAAGCGGGCATCGAATTCGTGGTGATATCCAGCTTTCGTTCGGCGGAATATCAGGCGAGACTGGCCCGGCGTCACATGGAAGAGGGGCGGGTGCCTGAGCTTCTGTTTCGGGCCATAGCCTTGCCCGGCTACAGCGAACACCACACGGGCTGTGCCCTGGATCTGGCCAGTGAGGAGCACCCAAAGTTGTCACAGGAGTTCCGGGAGGCCCCGGCCTACGCCTGGTTACGCGAGCACGCGGCCGGATTCGGCTTCCGTGAATCCTACCCCCCGGGTAATCGCAAGGGCATCATGCCCGAGCCCTGGCACTGGTTCTATAAGCCATGCAAGGCCAGCCTTGACGATGATGGGCGCGCCGTTCCCTGAGCACAGGGGCGCTCAGTTGCCCTGGAACAGGCCTGGGTTACGTTCCGTGATGCCTTCCATTTGCTCCCGTAAACGCAAATAGCTGCGGTAGCGCCGCTGACTGATTGCGCCGCTCTCCACCGCGGCTCTCACTGCGCAGCCGGGTTCGTTCACATGTCGGCAATCGTTGAAGCGACAGTCACTACCGGCGTCGCGGATCTCCCGGAACAGGCCGGGAACCTGTTCCGGCGGAACTGCGGAAAGATGGAAATCTCGCACACCGGGCGAGTCGATCAGCCCGCCTGCCTGTCCGGGCAGTCGATGAAGATAGGCGGTGGTGGTGGTGTGACGGCCTTCGCCACTCTTGTCGGACACCTCACCCGTGCGGGCGACGTCCTCGCCCATGAGCCGGTTGAGCAGGGTGGACTTGCCGACGCCCGATTGTCCCACCAGGCTGGCCGTATGGCGGGCAAGATGGGCGCTCAGTTGCGCCAGGCCGGTGCCGTTTTCTGCGGATACCCGGAATACGGGGTAAGCCAGGTTTTCAAACTCCCCCAGCCATTCCGGTTCGTTCATGTCGGCAAGGTCGGTCTTGTTTAGAATGATCACCGCATCCAGGCCCAGGTGCTCGGCCGCCGCCAGATAGCGGTCTACGATGCCGGGTTCCGGCCAGGGTTCGGGGGCGATGACCACGGCCAGCAGGTCCAGGTTGGCGGCCAGGACCTGACTGCGGCGGCCAGCACTGCTTTGCCTGGCCAGCTCGCTATGGCGGGGTTCAATGTTTTCGATGACCGCTTGGCGGTCGTCCCCGATCTCCAGTTGCACTCGGTCGCCGGCCACTGGACGGAAGCGCTTGCCCTTGATGCTGCATTCCCGTGTCTTGCCGTCATCGCAATCCACCAGGGCGTGACTGCCATAGCTGGCCAATACCTGCCCCTGGATGGATTCTTGCCGGGTTGTCATGCCTGGAGCTCCTGAGGGCAAATGGAAACCGGAATCCGTCTTGCCGGGTACTCTGCTGCTAGAATGAGTCCGGTGCACGCAACGAAAAGAGGGCAGCATGGCACAGGACCGCGAAAACCTGATCTGGATCGACCTCGAGATGACCGGCCTTGACACCGTGAAGGACGAAATCATCGAGATCGCCACCATCGTGACCGACAAGCATCTTAACACCCTGGCCGAGGGGCCCGTGCTGGCAATCCACCAGCCAGACGCCGTGCTTGATGGCATGGATGAATGGAATACACGCCAGCATGGTGGCTCGGGTCTGGTCGAGCGCGTTCGGAACAGCCGAACATCACTGGCGGATGCAGAATCGGAGACCCTGGCGTTTCTGCGCCAGTGGGTACCCGAAGGCGTGTCTCCCATGTGTGGCAACAGCATTTGTCAGGATCGCCGCTTCCTGGCCCGGCAAATGCCGACACTGGAGGCCTGGTTTCACTATCGTAATCTCGATGTGAGTACGCTCAAGGAGCTGGCCAAGCGTTGGGCACCGGAAGTGGCGGCGGGCTTCAACAAGGAATCCAGCCACCTGGCTCTGGATGATATTCGCGATTCCATAGCAGAACTGCTCCATTACCGGGAGCACTTCCTGCGAATCGATGTGCCTCACCTGGAGCCGTGATGGTCGAGCGGCCCTTTTCCGAGGCCTGTGAACGGAACAAGGACCCCATCCTCCGGCACCTGCGCCCGCTGCTGACTGAGCCAGGCGAGTTGCTGGAGATCGGCAGCGGCACCGGTCAACATGCGGTGCACTTTGCCGCCGGCCTTCCGCACTTGATCTGGCATGCCAGTGATCGTCCGCAGCATCATGCCGGTATTCAGGCCTGGATGGATTGGGCGGCCTTGCCCAACCTCAAGGGGCCGCATGCACTGGATGTCAGCGACCCGGACTGGCCGCTGGCCGAGGTGGATGCCGCCTATTCCGCCAACACGGCACATATCATGCACTGGTGGCAGGTGGGGGCGATGTTCGCTGGTCTGGGGCAGCGCCTACGCAATGGGGCCCCTTTCTGCCTGTATGGCCCTTTCAGTCGGGGTGGCCGGCATAACAGCGAAAGCAATGCGCGCTTTGATGCCAGCCTTCGCGAGCAGGACTCCGGCATGGGTATTCGTGACCTGGACGATCTTGAGGATCTGGGGCGCGCAGAAGGGCTGATGCTGAAAGAAGAATGGCGCCTGCCTGCGAATAATCGACTGCTGCTGTTCAGAAGGATCGCATGATGTCTGATTGTGAAATACGGACACGGGAACCTGGTCCTGACGGGACCGTCGCCTGGCCGGATCGGTCCATGGTGGAAGCGGCCGCTGAGCGCATTCGTCCACATGTGGTGGAGACACCGCTGGAACGCTTTTCGGCGATAGACGACATGCTGGGCTGCGAATTGTTGCTTAAGGGTGAGCACAGGCAGGCAGGCGGTGCTTTCAAGGCCCGCGGCGCCTGCAATGCGGTGTTCTCACTGGACGAAGCGCAGGCATCCCGGGGAGTAGCAACGCATTCTTCCGGGAATCACGCCGCCGCCCTGGCTCGAGCAGCCAGTCTGCGCGGCATCCCGGCCCATGTGGTAATGCCTCGGGATGCGGCTCGGCCCAAGCGGGAGGCAACGGCTCGCTGGGGCGCGAGGATCATCGACTGTGAAGCCACCATGGAAAGTCGTATCGAGACCCTGGATGCGGTCATGGCGGAGACCGGCGCCCGTCTCGTGCATCCCTATGAAGATACCCAGGTTATGGCCGGGCAGGGAACCGTCGCGCTGGAGCTGTTGCCGGCGCTTCGCGAAAGTGACTGTGTGCTGGTGCCGTTGGGCGGAGGTGGCCTGATCTCCGGCATGTCCCTGTTTCTTGCCGAAGCCCGGCCGGGTCTGCGCATCATCGGCGTGGAACCGGCCGGCGCCGATGATGCGCTGCGTTCACTGGAATCCGGTGTATTGACGCCGGTTCGGCCGGACACCATCGCGGACGGACTGCGGGCCACTATTGGAAGAAGCAATCTGGCAATCGTACGTCGCCATGTGGACCAGGTAGTGACGGTCAGTGACGCCGCCATCCGAGAGGCCATGCGCTTGCTCTGGCAGCTGGCGGGCCAGGTGGTGGAACCCTCCGGCGCGGTGACCCTTGCGGCGCTGCTCGAAGGGCGGGTCAAACCGGAGGGGCGAGCGGTGGGGGTTGTCACCGGCGGTAATGTGGACAGGGCCCGCTTTCCCTTCCTTGCAGAGACGCCGTTGTAACCATCGGCCGCTTTCGCTTGTCAAAACGGCAAGACAGCCTGAAACTGGACGACTACCGTGTATCCGCCACCAATCAGGAGCGGGCAGGCCATGCAAAGCAATAGCCGTCTTGATAAGCGTACTATCCGGCCGGGTTTTCTGCTGCCTTACGCACTGCCACCGCTTGTGGTGGTCGGCGTTCATCTGGGGGGCGTCTGGGCCTTTCTGCCCGTGCTGGTGGTTTTCGGGCTGATTCCCCTGGCGGACCTGCTGCTGGGCCGGGATACCGCCAATCCCGACGATGCGGCCATTCAGCGCCTTGTGGATAGTCGCTACTATTCCATGGTTCTCTATCTCTGGGTGCCCGTTCAGTTCGCCTTGTTGGCCTGGGCCGTGTGGATGGTTTCCCAGCCCCTGGATACCGTGACGATGCTTGGGCTTATTGTGTCCACCGGGGTGATCACCGGCGGCATCGGCATTACCGTGGCCCACGAGTTGGGACATCGGCGCAGCGGCTTCGAGAAAACCTTGGCCCGCCTGCTCCTTGTGAGCGTGGCCTACCTGCATTTTCTGGTGGAGCATAATCGCGGTCATCACAGCCTGGTGGCGACACCGGGCGATCCTGCCACGGCCCGCTTCGGCGAGTCTTTCTATCGTTTTTTCCCCCGCACCGTCGTGGGCAGCTGGCGTAGTGCCTGGCGACTGGAGAAGGCGCGCATGCAGAAGGAGGGCCTTTCCTTTTGGCACCCGCGTAATCAGATGTTATGGGCCATCATCGGCCCTGCCATACTCGCAGTCCTTGCCTGGTGGGTGTCTGCCTGGGCCGGTGTGTTGCTGTTTCTTGTCCAGGCTTTTATTGCCTTTTCCCTGCTTGAGGTGGTCAATTACATTGAGCACTACGGTCTGGAACGAAAAATCGCGGACAACGGACGCTACGAGAAGGTCAGGATTCATCATTCCTGGAACGCCAGTGAGCGCCTGACCAATTTTGTGCTGTTCAATCTTCAGCGCCACTCGCATCATCATGCCCACTCCATTACGCCTTACCAGGCACTGCGCCATTTCGACGAAAGCCCTCAGCTGCCAACCGGATACTCCGGCATGGTGGTGCTGGCCCTGTTACCGCCGCTCTGGCACCGGGTCATGGATCCGCGAGCCAGTCACTACCGCAAACAGGTGCTCGGAGTCGAATAATGAGAATGCGTATCCTATTGTTACTAACGATTGCGCTCTTTCTGGCACCAGTGCTTGAGGCTGCATCGGATCCCGTAGAAGGACTGTGGTGGACGGAAGACCGGGAAGGTATTGTCGAGATTCGTCAGTCGGATGCCGGCCCCATTGGCAGGATCGTCTGGTTGCTCGAGCCTGTCCATCCTGAGGAGCATGAAAAAGCGGGTCAGCCGGTTCTGGATGAAGAGAACCCGGACTCTGAGCTTAGAAGCCGACCTGTGCTCGGATTGCGCATCCTCGAGGGCTTTGAGCAGCATCGCGAGGGCGACTGGCGAGGTGGCGAGATCTACGATCCGGAAAATGGGCGGACGTATCGAGCCAGAATGCGGATCACCGGAGATGGCGAACAGCTTAATCTACGGGGTTATGTGGGTACTCCCATGCTGGGACGTACGGCCCGTTGGGAACGATACCAGGAAGAAAATTTGCCGGAGGGTTCCATCGAAAGGGATATTCCGGGCACCGCTGACAATGACAAGGCAACGCAATGATAGATAAGGATCAGGAAAAGGATTCGCGCGAATACGAAGAGCATCACCTGCAGCTGCGCAACTTGCGCCACGGTGATTATGAAGATGTTGCCGAAATAATGAACCATGTGTATGCCGGCATGGGTGGTGCCTGGGACCGGGATGAATTCAATGCGCTCCTGTCCCGTTTTCCAGAGGGCCAAATCGGCGTAGAAGACAAGGGGAAGATAATTGCCGCTGCTATCACCCTGGTGGTGGACTACGGTCGCTTTGGCGATTATCACAGCTATCGTCAGATCACAGGCAATGGCACATTTTCAACTCATGACCCGAATGGCGATGTCATGTATGGCGTGGATGTGTTCGTTCACCCCGAATACCGCGACATGCGCCTGGGGCGTCGTCTCTACGATGCGCGCAAGGAACTTTGCCGGAACCTGAACCTCCGTGCCATTGTCGCGGGCGGACGCATACCTGGCTATCGTGCCTACGCCGAAGAAATGTCACCGGAAGCCTATATTGAACTGGTACAGCGCCGCGAGACCAGGGATCCCATCCTCAGTTTTCAGCTCGCCAATGACTTTCATGTTCGGCGTATCATTCGTGATTACATCCCCGATGACGAGGCCTCACAGGGATTCGCCACGGTTCTTCAATGGAACAATATCTATTATGAAGACCGTACCCCGCCACTGATTGGTGAGCAAAAAACCACCGTCCGGGTAGGGACGGTACAGTGGCAGATGCGACGGGTCCGGTCCATTGAGGAGCTGATGCAGCAGGCAGAGTTCTTTGTGGATGCCATGGGTGGCTATAACGCGGATTTCGTGGTTTTCCCTGAACTGTTCAACGCACCCTTGCTGGGCTTCTTTGATCAGGGGAATCCGGCGGAAGCCATTCGTGGGCTGGCAGGGTACACGGAAGAAATAGCTGAAGAACTGCAGCAGCTTGCGGTGTCCTACAATGTGAATATCATCGGCGGTTCCATGCCGGTCTACGAGAATCAGAAGCTTTACAATGTGGCGTTCCTTTTCCGCCGCGACGGCACGCAGGAAAGGCAGTACAAGCTTCATGTCACGCCGGATGAGCGCTCGTATTGGGGCACAGTTGGAGGGACCTCCCTGAAGGCCTTCGATACGGATGTAGGAAAGATCGGAATACTGGTCTGCTATGACTGCGAGTTTCCGGAATTATCACGAATCCTGATGGACAAGGGCATGCAAATCCTTTTCGTACCCTATTGGGTGGATACCAAAAACGGCTACCTCCGGGTGCGTCGCTGTGCCCAGGCCCGCGCCGTCGAGAACGAGTGCTATGTCGCCATCACCGGCAGTGTAGGTAATCTTCCCAAGATCGAGAATGCCGATATTCAGTATTCTCAGACAGCCGTGTTCACGCCGGCCGATTTTGCCTTCCCACACGATGGGGTAGCAGCGGAATCAACGCCCAATACGGAAATGACCCTGATAGTCGACCTGGACCTTGAGAAGCTCAAGGAACTGCGTAATGAGGGTTCAGTGCGCAACTTCCGCGATCGTCGACTGGATCTCTATCGGATAGACTGGTTGGGTCGGAATGAAGATGAAGAGCGGGATATGGACGACACTCAGCATTGACCATACCTGGTCCATTCCGATGATTTCGGGGGGCGTTGTCAAGGCATACAGATTGAAGCGGCTCAGGCCCCGGATAGCTTTCTGATTTTGCTGAACAGTTTTTCAAAATCTATGGGCTTGTGCTCATACTCATCGCAACCAGCTTCCAGTGCCCGATGCCGGTGGCTATTCATGGCATGTGCGGATAGGCCGATTACCGGAATGTGCCGCGTGCTGGCGGAAGCTTTCAGGTGCTTTGTTGCTTCCCATCCATCCATGGTGGGCAGGCTCATGTCCATCAGGATGAGGGATGGTTGTTCCCGGCTAGCCGTTTCTATGGCTTCTCCGCCGTCAGTTGCGAACAGGGTGCTGTACCCCTCAATTTCCAGGTGACGGCTCAGCATGTCGCGGTTGACGTCATTGTCTTCCACGATAAGGATTCTGTCACTGGAAGTCGGTTTCATTCTGTTGTCGGCCGGCCGGTCCTCTGTACTTGCCTTTTGGGAAACATCGGACAGTCGTAACGGTAGTGACAGGGTAAAGATTGAGCCTTTTCCGGGTTTGCTCTCAACTGAAATATCGCCCCCCAGCAACTGTGCAAGTCCGCGGCTTACCGACAGCCCCAGTCCAGTACCACCAAATCGACGGCTTATGGTTTCATCGGCCTGTGTAAACGAATCGAATACACGGCGAACCTGTTCTTCTGTCATACCAATGCCGTTATCCGACACATGGAAAAATACGGTATCAGCGCCCTGGTGGTCCCTGCCAGTCTCTACGTGAAGCTTGATCTCGCCGCCTTCCGTGAATTTGGTCGCATTGGCCAGCAGATTGAACAATATCTGGCGAAGGCGAAGCGGGTCTGTTTGAATGATCAGCCCGGTCTCACTGCATTCCAGAATCAAATCATTCCGGTTTTCCTCCACCTGAGGCCGGATCATTGCGCCCACATCCTCGATAAGTTCGTTTATCTGGATGTCTGATGGGTTTATGTCGGTCTTGCCGGCCTCAATCTTGGAAAGGTCGAGTAGCTCATTAATGAGCGTCAGCAAATGCTGCCCTGCGGACCGAATACGCTGAGCATCAATGGCGAAGCCGGAAGTTTCACCCTGATTGAGTTCCCGGGCAAGCATTTCGCTGTAACCGATGATGGCGTTCAGCGGCGTTCGCAGCTCATGGGACATGCGAGCGAGAAAGTCGCTCTTGATAGTGTTGGCTTTTCGGGCATCATCAACCGCCTGTTTGAGGTTTCTCTCCGCAATACGCAGGCGGCATATAGCATCTTCCGCCCGAAGATTTTCATCTTTAAGGTGTTCCATATGTCGAGCTCGTGTCAATGCAGACACTGCGTGCTCTCGAATTCGGGACAGGCGCTCCGCGTCACTGGCACGGAATGCTGGGTTGTCCGGTGAATTGGTGAGAAGAAGAAAGCCTTCGATCTGACGATCGATCATGATGGTCATCACAACCATGGACACCCGGGGCTGAATGTCTTCTGATAGGCCTTCATTACCCAATGGGCTGGCCGGGTCATGCAGGTAGATGCCTTCACCGATCGCCTGACCGCCATGGGTGTAATGATCAATCACAGTGTCGAAATCCATGTCGCTAGTATCGATTTCGGCACCCGGAAAGCCATATGCGCTGGCAATATAGAAACGCCGATTACTTGGGTCGAGGATAAGCACGGCGCCCTTGTCAGCGTTATGGAAAAATTCCACTGTCCTGTTTAGGAGAATGCTAAGGACGTCTTCAAACTCTTCCTCAGAATTGATGGCTGCTACGATACTGTCCAGCGTCGAGAGTTCTTCGTTTTTCTTCTGAATGGTGTGGTTGGCGCGCAGTTTGATTCGATAACGGTTGTAGGTCACAGCAATCAGGATCAGCATAAGCACACTGCCCCCCACCGCTGTATTTCTGACCAGGCCATCAAAGCGCCGCTGTTCATGGAGGAGGGCGATCTCCCGTTCTTTCCGGCTGGTTTCGAAGCGAGCGTTCATGCCTTCGATTTCACGCTGCCGTTCTACATCGAACAGTTCTGCACGTACGTCTCTGGCTTTGTGACTGTATTCCAGCGCCGCCGGATAGTCGCCGTCATTCGCTTTCAATTCCGACAGTTGGTCATACAGGAGACGCAGTAGGTTCAGGGTGTTGGTTTCCTGGGCGATGGCCAGGCTTGTTTCGTAATGCGGAAGCGCTTCATCCTCACGGCCATACGCAGTCAGCATGCGGCCGAGGTTGAAATGAGTTCGAGCGGCCCCTAGTTGGTCGCCGACCTGCTCATGCAGGGCCAGGGCCCGAGATTGCCAATCCAGTGCCTTTTCCCGTTCATCTTCGAAGTGATAAAGCACCCCGATGTTGCTGTAGGTACCGGCCATGTCTCGGAGATTGCCGGTTTCTTCCCGCAATTCAATGCTGCGTTCGTAAGCGGCAAGCGCTTCCTCAATCCGTCCCTGTTGTCGCTCAATGGTGGCGATATTGTTGAGCTGGGTTGCCATGCCGTCGAGATTGCCGACCCGTTCCTGTTCCGAGAGTGAGCGGCGGTAGTAGTCCAGCGCCCGATCCGGGTTGCCCTGGGAGTCGTAAACCCGTCCCATGCGATTGAGGGCTTCGGCCTGACCGGCGGCGTCATCGTTGGCTTCATGCAGCTCGTAGGCTTTCTGGAAAGCTTCCAGTGCGCGATCGTAGCGGCCCTGATAGAAGAGAATCGCACCTCGAAGTTTCAGGGCATCGGCCAGCTGGGCCGTCGCCCCCTCCTGCCGGAACTGGCGTTCTGCATCATCAAGGATGACCAGGGCTTCGTCGTGACCGCCTAGTACTTCCAGGGCGTGTGCCAGTTGCAGTCGTGCCAGGGCGGCCGTGCCTTCATCGCCGCGGGCCTGGCTTTCCTCCAGGACGTCCCGGGCGATCTCCAGTGCCTTGGCCGGTTCGCTATCTCGGAGGTCTGCAGCTTGTTGTAATCTGTCATCTTCTGCATGCAGGGGCAGGGCCAGAGAGAGTAGGAGAATTCCTAGCAGGAAGGAATAGGGCTTGAATCGCGGCATCCGCCAAGCCTCCCGATTTATGCCTACCGAATTTTGGAGCATCCCCTTCATGACTATACCTTGGCCGGAACGACGGAAATGTGCAAGCGCAAAACGCTCAGTTTTTCAGTACTCGCAGGCCGGTAAGCTGGACCTCGAGAATGGTATGGGGCCATGTTCGGATTGCTTGCTGCCCTGCCGTTATCGGGGAAAGCGTCAGGGGGTAAAAGCGGTCCTGGTTCACGGGGAACTGTTCCGCCTCAAGCCAGAGGTCGTGGTCGGTACGGTTGCGAATCCTGAGGCGACTGGCATGTCCAGCTTCTGTCTCCACCTGATCCAGGCGGAAACCAATGTAGGGCGCTTCCTTTTCCTCCGCCGATAACCAGCGGAGTACGGCGTCTCCCTGATCGTCGATTCGAACCGACAGGTGCTGGGTTTCTCCCTGGGCGATGCTCAGGACACCGCCGGCAAACACCGGGCCGGCAGGCAGCAGGAACTCATGGGCCCGGCCACTGGCATCATGCAGGGTAATCCGGCTCTCGGCTCGACAGGGTTGCTCCGCGCAAGCGGTCGCTAGCATTTCCGAGCGGGGGGGAAGCGTCTGACATGCGGCCAGGGTCAGCATGGCGAGCAGCGTGAGCAGTCTTCTCATTTCGGTTCCCGAAACAGGTCCGGTAACAGGCGGAGAAAATGCCACAGCCCTCTCAGTCGTCGTACCGGGCCACGGCCATGAAAGGCCGTCAGCACGCCACTCATACCCATGCTGGCCCGCTGGCTGTAGGGAAACCACCAAGGCGCCCGCTTGGCAAAATACAGGCGTTCGTCCACCAGGTTCTGTTCCCGGCTCATGCTCAGCAGCCCGGTTTCCCCGTGGGTTCGGCCCAAACCGGACTGACGGGGCCCGCCCCAGGTGATTTCCGGCATACCATGGGTGACCAGGTGATCGTTGATGGTGACGGTGCCCGCCACCAGGTCCAGTGCCATGCGGCGTCCTCGGCGGCGATTTCGGGTCCAGACGGAGGCCGTCAAGGCAAAGGGGCTGTCATTGGCCAGGCGAACGGCTTCATCCATGTCCGCCACCTTGCGAACAGCCAGGATGGGGCCGAAGGTCTCCTCCCGCATGAGCTGCATGTCATCGGCTACATCTGTAAGAAGGGTAGGTGGATAATAGAAGCCGGCTTCGGGCAGTGTCTCGGGCAGGCTGCTGCGGGCCATGAGATGGGCGCCGGTGGCGAGGGCCGCGTCCACCTGTCCGGCCACCTGATCCCGCTGGCGGCGACTGGTCATGGGGCCCACATCCACATTCGGGTCGCCGGGTGAGCCGACGTGAAGTCCTTCAACCTTCTCCGCCAGTGCCTGGACAAAGCGATCGTAGATGTCGGCGGCCACATAAATGCGCTCAACGCCGCCGCAAGCCTGCCCCACATTCTGCAGACTGCCCCAGAGCGCTCCATTCACGGTCCGTTCCAGCGGCGCATCCTCGCAGACCAGCATGGCATCCTTGCCGCCCAATTCCAGACTCACCGGGGTGAGTGTTTCGGCAGCACGGCCGGCCAGCAGGCGACCGACTGCTACCGAGCCGGTAAAGCACAGCTTGTCCACGCCATCCCGAGGGCGGAGAAAGCGCTCACCCGCTGCCGGGCCTGGCATGATCAGATGCTGAAAGAGCCCCTCAGGCAGGGCCAGCGCGGCAATTCCTGCCGCCAGTCGTTCTCCCACCGGGATGGTTTCCGGCGCGGTCTTGAACACCACACCGTTACCCGCCAGCAGGGCGGCGACAATCTCGTGTGTGGGGATGCCGAGGGGGTAGTTCCAGGGCGTGATAATACCCACCAGCCCGTGGGGAAGGCGATGCACCCGGGTGTACTTCCCCAGGTAGGCAATGGTGCTGCGGCGTGGGGTTCGGGTACGCAGCCAGGACGGTGCCATGCGACAATAATGGCGGGTAGCGATGGCCCCGGGCAATACATCCGTGGCAACGGCATCCTGCCGGGGTTTGCCGTTACAGTCGCTGATGCATTCGCTCAGTTGCGCCGCATTGGCCTCGAGCCATTGCGCCAGCGGCCGGATGCGCCGAGCCCGTTCCCGGAGCGGGAGCTGTGCCCACTCCTTTTGGGCCCGGCGAGCGGCCTGAAAAGCCTGGTCCACCTGCTTGGCGCTTATCCAGGGGTGTCTCGACACCACGGATCCATCAGCTGGATTGAATACAACGGCTTCAGAGGCTGTTTCCGATGGGTGATTGCTCATGTTGCCAGGATTCTCGATCGCTGCCTCAGTCATCCTGCCGTCCTCTGAAGTGGTCCATGCTGCGGGTAATCCCCAGCCAGCCCATCAATGTGTCGAAAACGACCACCGGCAGCAGGCGCGCCGGCCAGGCGGCATAGACCAGCCAAGGCATGACAAGGCGAGAACGATTGCGTTCGATGGCCCGCAGGGTGCGGCGAATGACGGCCTCGGGCTTGAGAATGGGGAGCAGCCATCGCCAGCGCGTCTGGACACCGTCAAACATGCCGGTGTTCACGTAGTAGGGGCAAACCACGGTGGTCCGGATGTGGCTTCCCCGGTGACGCAGTTCCAGACGCAGGGCTTCATCAAAGCCCATGGCGGCCCACTTGCTGGCCGAATAGTCCACCAGGCGAGCGGTACCGACAATACCGGCTGCCGAAGAAATGGTGACGATGTGACCCTGATCCCTGGCCAGCATCTGTGGGAGAAAGACACGGCTCAGGTGGATGGGGGCGAGGGCGTTGACGCGAAAACTGCGTTCGATGCTTTCGGGGTCGGATTGCTCCAGGTATTTGCCGCCAACCACACCGGCATTATTGATGAGGATATCCACCGAGCCGCAGTCTTTCAGCACATCCATGGCCAATGCCTCAATGGCGGCAACATCCGTCAGATCGCAGAGCCGAGGCGTAAAAGGGGCGCCGATCTCCTTCGCCAGCGTCTCCAGTCCGGCCTGATCTCGATCCACGCCGACGACACGGGCACCTTTTTCGGCCAAGGCCAGGCACAAGCCTCGCCCAATCCCGCTGGCGGCGCCGGTCACCAGTGCAAGCGAGCCTGAAAGCTGTGTCATTTTACTCGACTCCGATTCGTGATCCCTGCCAGAGTATCGCGTGCTTCCACCGCCGAGTACACCGGGTAATAAAAGAAAGGCCGCAGAGGAATACCCCTCTGCGGCCTCTGTGTATCCAGGCTCAAGCTACCTTGCGGTTTGTCAATCTTCCAGTTTCTGCCCAGCCAGGTGCAACCAGGTTTCGATCACCGTGTCCGGGTTCAGAGAGACGGACTCAATACCCTGGTCCAGCAGCCACATGGCCAGATCCGGGTGGTCAGACGGGCCCTGGCCGCAGATGCCGATGTACTTGCCCTTGTCGCGGCAGGCCTTGATGGCCATGGACAGCAGCTTCTTCACCGCCGCGTCACGCTCATCGAAGAGATGCGCAATCAGGCCCGAGTCCCGGTCCAGACCCAGGGTGAGCTGGGTGAGGTCGTTGGAGCCGATGGAAAAGCCGTCGAAGTATTCCAGGAACTCGTCGGCCAGCAGGGCGTTGGACGGCAGCTCACACATCATGATCAGCTTCAGGCCCTTTTCACCGCGCTTGAGGCCGTGGCCGGCCAGCAGTTCGGTGACCTGACGCGCTTCGTCCACGGTGCGGACGAAGGGGATCATGATCTGCACATTCTCCAGGCCCATGTCCTCGCGGACCTTCTTCAGCGCCGCCACTTCCAGGTCGAAGCAGTCACGGAAATCCTCGGAGATGTAGCGGGACGCACCACGGAAGCCCAGCATCGGGTTTTCCTCGTCCGGCTCGTATTGACTGCCACCCACCAGGTTGGCGTATTCGTTGGACTTGAAGTCCGACATGCGCACGATCACCGGCTCCGGCGAGAAGGCCGCCGCTAGCGTGGAAATGCCCTCCGCCAACTTATCGATATAGAACTGTACCGGGTTGGCGTAGCCGGCGGTAAATTCCCGGATGGTGGTCTTGGTATTCTCGTCCTGCTCCTCGAAATTGAGCAGGGCCTTGGGATGTACCCCGATCATGCGATTAATGATGAATTCCAGACGGGCCAGGCCGATACCCTTGTGGGGAATGCCTGAAAAATCAAAGGCCCGATCCGGGTTGCCCACATTCATCATGATCTTAAGCGGTATGTCCGGCATGGAATCCAGGCTGATTTCACTGCGCTCGAATTCCAGTTCGCCCTCGTAGATGTAACCGGTGTCGCCTTCGGCACAGGAGATGGTAACGCCCGTGCCGTCCTTGATGGCGCGGGTGGCATCGCCACAGCCCACTACGGCCGGAATACCCAGTTCCCGGGCAATGATGGCGGCATGACAGGTGCGCCCGCCCCGGTTGGTGACAATGGCGGCAGCCCGCTTCATGATCGGCTCCCAGTCCGGGTCGGTCATGTCGGTCACCAGCACATCGCCAGGCTCCACCCGGTTCATTTCGGAGATATCCGACAGCACACGGGCCTTGCCGGCGCCGATACGTTGGCCGATGGATCGTCCCTCGGCGATGACAGTGCCCTCGGATTTGAGTACATAGCGCTCGATGGACTGGCCGGCACGACTTTTCACCGTTTCCGGGCGAGCCTGAAGAATGTAGAGCTTGCCGTCCTCACCATCCTTGCCCCACTCGATATCCATGGGACGCTTGTAGTGTTTCTCGATGGTCACCGCCTGACGGGCCAGCTCTTCCACATCCTCGTCGCTCAGGCAGAAGCGCTTGCGGTCTTCCTCGTCCACCGGCACGGTTTTCACCGATTTTCCGGTGGTGGCGGTGTCGCTATAGATCATCTTTTCCAGCTTGGTGCCCATCATGCGGCGAAGAATCGGCTGCTTCTTCTTCTCCAGCGAGGGCTTGTAGACATAGAATTCGTCGGGGTTCACTGCCCCCTGGACCACCATCTCGCCCAGGCCGTAGGAGGCGGTGATGAAGACTACATCCGGGAAGCCGGATTCCGTGTCCAGAGTGAACAGCACACCGCTGGCGCCGATATCCGAACGCACCATGCGCTGGATGCCGGCGGACAGGGCCACTTCCTCGTGACGGAAGTTGTGGTGAACCCGGTAGGCGATCGCGCGATCATTGAAGAGGGAGGCAAACACCTCCTTCAGCGCGGTGAGCACATGCTCGATACCGCGGATATTGAGGAAGGTTTCCTGTTGACCGGCAAAGGAGGCGTCGGGGAGGTCTTCCGCGGTGGCTGAGGAGCGCACGGCGACGGTAGCGTCTTCGCCGTTGACCGCCATCTCGGCATAAGCTTTCTTCACTGCCTCTTCCAGGGCCGGCGGGAAGGGAATATCCATGATCCACTGGCGAATCTGGCCGCCGACGCGCACCAGGGCATCCACATCCTCCGTGTCCAGATCGGCCAGGGCGGTATTGATGCGGTCAGCCAGGCCGTCGTGCTGGAGGAATTCCCGGTAGGCATCGGCCGTGGTGGCAAAGCCGCCGGGTACCGAGACGCCCAGCTCCGAGAGGCTGCTGATCATTTCGCCGAGGGAAGCGTTCTTTCCCCCGACCCGTTCCACATCGCCCATCCCGAGCGATTCGAGGCCGACTACATACTCGTTCACTGGTTCCTGACCCCTTGTTAAGCGTTTTGAAAGCTGGAAGACTGGCCGGTCTTTGGCAGGTTTTCACGAATCCGGTGCCGCTTCGGTACCCGGGTGAGCCAAGCCATTCCGCAGTTACTGGCAGGAGACCAGATTGTGAGCGAAAAAACGGACAAACCGCGCCGGACCGTCTTCTTCGTCTCCGACCGTACCGGGATTACCGCCGAAACCCTTGGCCACAGTCTCCTGACCCAGTTCGACGGCATCGAATTCAGGCCGGTGACTGTGCCATTTATCGCCACCAAAGACAAGGCGGAGGAGACAGCC